>MDTA01016508.1_pt1 | contig 11803 bp, 12 predicted proteins | sample 811151 | NCBI WGS metagenome assembly MDTA01 (sample SAMN05326648, study PRJNA326480) | marine metagenome | isolation source: seawater | place: Indian Ocean: South | collected 2010 | reverse complement strand
GCATCTCTTTTAAGGGCTATTTCACCCGATTGCCCAAAATAAACACCCATGATTTAGATAGATACTTCTGTAGGTGCTCCATTTGATTCCCAACTAATATCAGCACTTAAAACTTCACCAACAGCACTATTCATTGATATTCCAGTAATCAAAGTAGAGAAAGTAATAAAACGACCATTAGCAGAACCATCAGCAATTTTTAATTTTAACAAAGCAGAACTAGAATCAGCAGCCGTTCCATCACCAGCTCCACTTCCAGCTTTGATACATTTATTAATTAACGTTGTAACATCTCCACCAGATCCAGCAGAAGCTTGATAGTAAAACAATCTTGCACTACCGCTATAGCTTCTTACACCTTGAACAATTGTCCTATCAGTGTCTTCTAAAGAAGTTGTTTCAAGAACAGCTTGTGAACTAGAAAAAGACCAAGATTGAACCTTGGCGGCTTTATTGCCGTCAATAAAAAGCTGTCCATCCTTTCCGCTATAAAAAGCCACGACCTAAAAAATTAAAACGTTGTTTTTATTGTAAAGGGTTTTAGCCTATTGGGACTTGATTAGTTCTTATCCCTGAAGGTGCATCTAGGCAAGCAACAAAATTACAGCTTACATTGCTCATACCTTTAAAGGTACTTGTAACAGAAGGAGGCCCAGAATAACGCCATTTTAAACCTGATACATCCTCTTTAAAGTAATTAGAAAGATTTGTGCTACCTACTCCTGCTGTTCCACTTACAGAAGAAAAAGTTACATAGTCCCAGTCAGAATTTACATCTTCATAATTATCCAAAATCGAAGCAGCCTCAGCATCAGTAATGTTTGAAAAGCCAAGGCTCAAGGTTGCATTAACTCTTTTATTTCCATAACGAATATGCGTCTTTGTACCGTCTAACGATTCAAAATTAGTACTTGGATAACTTCCAGGCGTGTAACTTCTGGAAGTTGGTTTAATGTTCGGAAAAGCTCTTGCGGTTGCCATTAATTCCCTTCAGTAAAAATCAAAGTATTTGAATTGGACCAATTTTGTAACATTGCTAGTTTACCGTCTGCTGTTAATTCTGCGTACGAACCAGTTAATTCCACAAGGCCATCATCTCCAAAAGTAATACTTTCTACTTTGTAGCACTGATCTGATGCTTCTTCTTCTTTGATCGTAAATAATGATCCTCTGTATGGAGAAGGTAATGGACTTGAGAAATTTGCAGTGGCTTCTGTTACTGGCATTATTTCGCCAGCCACTATTGTTGACGGATTCCAATAATAAAAAGTTTTACTACCACTAATTGTGTCTTTACTTACGACAGTTCCATCATCAAGAATTGCACCATTGTTAAATCGCTGAACGTGTTGTGTTGTTGAAAATACCCTGATGTAATCTCCTGGCCTAACACCGTTAATGTAATGAGGAGCAGTTTTAAAACTTACTGTGTGATCTAAGTGTTTTCTTAAAACTAATGTGTATCTTGCAAACCAAACTGCTGCTGCACGGCTAGTACAAAAACCGCTTAAATCAAAAGTCTCTAATGGATCGTCTACATGATCTGAACCAGCCAATTGAACAATGGCAGACTTTATTTCAGGGAATCCATTCTCTTGTTCTTGACGATAAAGAACATTTATTTTGAAAGCTTGCCTATCTTCTGGAGATAAGAAAGAAACACTTAAGTCACTGATATTTCCATCAGTAAACATTGCTTTAATTTTGGGCTTTGAGTGTGGCCCATCTAAGTCAATTTCAAACGTATTAGGATCAAAAGGAACAGCAGGATATAAGCTAAACTTTCCTCCAATAATCGTAAAATCTAATAAACAGTAAAGAGCTTGTTGATAAATAAATTCTCTTAGATTTACTCGATCTGCAATCATCCCGTCCCAGAAAAGATTATTTGCTTTACAGAATCTTGCTGCAACTGTCATGTTTACCTCATCAACAGAAGATTCACTAATAACTGCTCCAGCTCCTAGCGTTTTATCTGTTAACAAAGCATAAGCAATTTCAGGAAATAAATTTGTTGCTTTTCGAGTTCCATCTATCAGACTTTTAACCTTTACTCCTTCTTTAAAGTAAGCAGAAAACTGACTAAAGTTTGTCCATTCTTTTGAGCTATTAATTCTTAATCCTGCGTAAGCTAACTTTTCATAAGTCGCTGGTTCTCCTTCAGGAATAATATTGGTTGTTGAATCAGTTTCAGTTCTAACTATTTCATTACAGTATGTTATTTGATGTTCTGGCCCGTCTAAATGACTTGATCTGTCGCCTTCATACTTCCAAAAATCAGAAGCAGCATCATAAGGATTTAATTCAGCAGATCCAATTTCATCACTGTAAAGATCGGAAGATGACGTATTAACATCCACCTTAAATGTTATATCTCCATATCCAGCATTAATAATTTCGCTAGTAAAAATAATGTCTTTATCTAGATAAACAGTCTGATTGTTTGAGTAATCATTACCTACATCACTTAATGACCATTCGGCATACCATTCAGTTCCAAGAGAATAAACAACAACATTAGCCTTTAAACCTGAACCATCATCCTCATCTGTTTTAACTTCGACCTCTCCTTGGAAAGAAGGAGTTGCTGTTAATGCTGTCTGCTCATCTTTATTAACTCCATAAATAGGGTTTCCACTATCTGTATTGGCTTGATGAGTACCTAGTGTAAATTTCCCGCCTCTACCATCTAGTGTGGTGTAGTGAAATTCAACAGCGCTAGTATCCCCTGGTGCTTTTACTTGATGATTAGCCCATGCAGGGCCATCAAGACCTTGAATATTTGGGGTTACGTCAGCTTTATTAATGTATAAGGAATACTGAGTAAAACCAGCACTAGGAAAATTTTGCCAACCAACAATAATAGTATAATTTCCTCCTAGATAACCAGGAGAACCTAGACGGTAGAATTTATTAGTAAATATTCTTACAACTGGTCTTGCTATTGGTAAATTGCTTATTGAATAATCATCTCTACTTCCATCGTGAGTTTTTTGGAACCCAGTAACTTGATAATAAGCGTTCCCTACTTTTACTTTGTCTGGTGAACCTAAATTCCATTCGATATTGCTTAATTTTTGTTTAGTCAGCACATAGTTTTTATCTCCTGCGAATTGAACAACATAATCTTCTCCATTTACACTACAAGTAAATTTATCTATAGATCCTGCTGTCCTTGAACCATTGGAATTTAAAACAATAGCGTTAACAGGATTGTGTCTTTCTCTTGCTTCGTAAGCTTCTACTTCTTTAACAACAGCAGCACCAGGCCAAGGAAAAAATCTATATTCGTATTGATCTAAAGTTGGCTGATCTATTCTTATATAGTTATATTGAAATTCTGGAGTATTACCTCTTACACAAAACAAACCAGTATGAATATTAGTATTTGTACTAGGCTTTAACCAGTTCCAAGTGTCTTTCCCAACTTTCCTAGCTTGTAACTTAAAGAAACTATATCTAGTAATAAATTTATTTATATTACCTAATGTAAGGGAAGAATTATGATCATAAATTTCATAAATTTTTTCTTCTGTTGGTTTACTATTTACATTTGCAAATTGAATCTCTTTAAATACTTTTGACTTAATTCCTATTTCTGTAATATGACATTTTCTGTTATTAGAAATAGTTCCTAAAGTAGCTTTCTGGAGTGCATACCGACTATGTGGATTGTATAGGTCAGTGAAATTCTGTTCATAATAAAAATGATCGTCTTTATCTAATCGTCCAGGTCTTACTGTAAAAAAGTCTCCATCCCTATCCCAATAAGGGTTCCTGACATGCAATCCTAATCCATGAATAGAATCATCAACAGATTCATATCTTCCCGTTTCTAATACTTTAAAACTAGCTGATCTAATTTTTGTTCCATCCCAAGGTCTTCCATTTACAGGCAAATTATCTTCCACTATTTGCTCGCAAGTTACTAAAGTTGATCCAGCCATATATTGTTCACCTATTGCAAGATATGAATCAGTAGCCTCTCTAACTGTTTTAGTCGCAGAGTTAATATCTTCAACTCCATGAGGGTCCATTGTTAGCCTTACATCAGTACTATCTTGCTGATACCCAATACCCTCGTACAAACCAAGACCTCCGCTACCTATTATCTGATATGTCAAGAAACCGCCAACAGTTGCATCAGCCTCACCTTTTTGTTGAAGAGCAGATCCAGAATTAACAAATCCTGCTCTCATAGGCCACGCACCAAGGAGTTTCCTTCTCTTTTTGTACGTTATTCTTCCTGCTGGTCTGTACTCATCTGTGTCTGTATTGCTAGGGGTTCTAACTAATTGATAAGGCAATTTATAAACAGTAGCATTAGGCATTGGATTGCTTAATCCAAATGTTGCCTGTGTTGTTGGATTTCTTGTTCCAGAGAAATGTCTTTTATCATCAACTTTAAAAATATTATTGGGAATAATCCCACCATCTCTTAAAAAAGGAATATTTTCTCCTGAGTGTCCATACCCATCATTTGAATAATTAAGCTTATAAATTTTATCTGCATGGTAATTTTCTAGTAACAAATCTCCTATTGCATAACCTTTTAAATCTGGTCTTCTAGCTATTTCACCTAAAGAAAATAAGGCAAGTATTTTTAATTGTTGATAGCTGCCCAAGCTAACCATTTGTGACCAAAGAAGCTGTGAATTAACACGAATACCTCCGTAAAAAATACCATTTATTAGTTGGCGATTAGTAAAAACAAGAGGAATTAAATCTCCTAAGTTTGCTAAGTCTTGAACACTATTAAAACTAAATTGCGGTGCAAACTTCTTAGTACCACCTATATCTGCTGTTCTTTCTTGTGTACCTTGCCTCATGCTTGGAGGCTTTGGTGCTAATAAAACACTAGCAGCAGTTAAAGCAACACCAACAGCAATCTGTCCAAGAAAAGTTAAACTAATACCACCTGCTGTTTGATAAAGAGCAAGAGCACCTGCTCCAGGTCCAGCAAAAATTCCAGGAACTAAACCATACGCTTCAGGTTGTTCCTTTACTTTTGCAGCTACACCTTCTAAGAATTGAAAATATTCTTCTTCTGTTATTCCGAGAGTATTACAGAGATCGGCTTCCGTTGGAAGTAACACCCTGCGAGTGAAAGGGCTTCTAGCGGCAACCATTTCACCACCGACTTTCCTAATGTTTTTTGGTAACTCAGCCATCCTTCCTCGTAAAACGCAGCCATATACAAAGCATCATCTGATTTGCAAAGACCAATTGTTCCTAGTTTAGGGGGTGATTCAACTCCCCACCTATTTAATTCTTCAAAAAAGATACTATAGTCTTTTCTTTTTAATCTTCGATACCAATCACGCTCTCCTTTAGGAACAGTAAAACCATAGTGACCTAATACTGTACGAACCAAAGAAAGGCAGTCTCCAGTGCCATGTTTTACAGGATCAGACCCTAAACGATACTCAAGACCTATTAACTCGTAAGGCTTCAAAGATTTTGCAATGAGCCAGTTAAAGGAAGATGAGAACACCTTGCCTTTGTCAAAGTTTGCTGTGGAGCGTTTGCACCAACAGCGTCTATGGCACTAGATAAAATCAACTCTATTGATTCAGAGTCGTAACGCATACCAGCAGCTAACCACAGTTCACCACTTATCTTTCCTCCATTAGCAGCAGACGTATCTTTATTAAAATCTGTTGTCATTAAAAATGTTTCTACTTCTATTGAATACTTATTGTCTACAAATTCTTTTACATGATTCATGCTTAATGAGTTATTAGCAAGAACAAGAGAAGCTTCTAAGTTATCCCCTGATCTATTCATTGCTGCTCCTTGATAAAGGAAAGACAAATAGTTATGACCAGCTACAGCCGTGTGTTTTCCATTCTGGAATTTAAGCTCTGAACCGTCTGTTTTATAAACAGTAAGGAAGGCAGTTAAAGCAACAACTGACATTACATTCCTATCCTTGCTCTAGCCCCTCTGCTATTTCGCAAAGTGGACATTGTTCTAGATTCTCCTGCTGCTGCACCCTTAGATGCTGCTGAATTAATGATCTGACCTATTGCGGATTTAGGAACAAATTCTTCAGAGTTAAAGTTCAATATTGGACCAGAGTAGTTGACTGTTGTTGACGAACCAGATGCTCCTCCTGATGAGGATGCACCTGTGCCAGGAATTACTGATTGGCCCCTGGCTCCTGCTGAATACCGTTGCATTGACTGAGCCATCTTAGAGGCTGGTATGACGTACTCATCTTCTCCTGCTTCTCCTACGAGTCCCATTGTGGGTCGTGTAACCATTCCACCAGAAGCAAACGGCCTAATACCATTCGCCAAGTAGTTACCATTTGCACTTCCTATACCCTGTCCGAAGAAACTACCAAATCCAGGCATCATATTTTGTAATCCTGTTCTCAGCAAGATACTTCCAAAATCTCTCAAAATACCTGCAAGAGATTCTTTCAAGGTCTTAGTTCCTGTAATTAGTCCCTCTATTCCACTAGCCAATCCTTCTACAAAAGTATCCCGTAACTGCTGTGATAATTCTGATGTACGTTTTAGTTGGTCATTTAGTTCTACAGCCGACTTCACTCTGTCCTTTTCCTCTACACTTATCTCTTTAATTGTTGGATCGACCTTTTGCAATATCTTTAAGTACTCGTCCTGTGCCTTTCTAATTCTTTCATTTAGTTCTGCTCTAGCTGCCCCTACTTGCACAGTATCTTTAGCAACTTCATTCTCTTTTTCCATAGCTCCGAAAGCTGCTTCATTTATTATCTTTTGCGTTTCTAAGGCATTGTGTTCTATCTGCTCATAATTTGCCTTTTCAGCAATAATTTCTTCCAATACCCTTTTCTGTTGAATAAGAGCATCTAACTTTTTAAGTTCTGTGTTGTATTCTTCTTCACCTAGCCTGGCTATTGCAGCCCTTCTTTCGTCTCCAGCTTTAATACCTCCCCCTGCACCCAAGTTAGATTGCATACCTGCTATTTGAGTATTCAGACTATTTAATTGCCCTGCTCTACCTTGCAAGGCTGCACTAGCATTACTTGATCCTGCAAAAGCTAAACCACTGTCTGCTCCACTTAAGTTGTTTAGTAAGTTAGTTAATTTATCTGTTAAACCTGACTTGTTTAATGCTTCTGCAATACCAGCAAAAACACCTGTCATAAATTTATTCCAAGCATTTGTTAACGCTGTTGTCTGTTCACCTAATTTTTGTAGGGCTTGTACTCCTTTTTCACCTACAACACTTGTCATCTCTCTGAGTGCTGCGTTTAAAGCTTCCTGTTTACCCCTTACCTGTTCAATAAGATTTATTCTGTTGGCATCTACTGTCCCTGCAAGTCCAGCAGCTTTAGTAAGTGCTGTTAAATCTGCTGTTAGAGGGTTTAACGCTACACCTAACTCTTTTGCTCCTGTAACTAAAGAATCAATTGCAGCACCAATATTTGTACCGACTAGGGATAGAGCAAAACCAAACTGACCTCCCATCATTCCACCACCAAAGCCACCTAAAGCACCACCAGCAGCCGCACCTGGACCTTGACCGAATAAGAGAGGGAACGCACCACCAATAAGGGCATTAGCAGAAGCATTTTGCATTTGCTGTTGTGCTTGCCTTCCCTTAGATATTCTTAACTGCCTTTTTAGTTTTAGTTGTCTCTTCTTTTCCTGCAAAAAAGAGTCTTGATAAGCAGCAGATACCTGTGGCCCCTGCATGATCGGGGAACTAGGAGCACCGAATCGCTCTGCATTAATACTGAAGTCTCTAAATCCAGAGCCTACTTTTCTCTGTTGTCTAAGTTTTAATATAATTTTCCCCCTGGCTACTTCTTCATTCAGCATCTTTAAGTTCTTAGCCCTAAAATTTAGCTGCTTATTTATCTGATCTGTTTTCCTAAGCTCCATCTTTTCTAACGCTTTTTGCAGCGTTAATTCTTCCTTTTGAGCTTGAATACTTCTCTGTATTCTTTCGCCTACAGGACTGCTCTGCCACGGCATGTCAGAGCCAGGAACTTTCTGTAAATGAGCAGGTCTGGCAGGACCAGCTCGTTTCGAGTACTGATTGGGGTCTACTCCTCTAATTTTATTTAGTAGTTGGGATCTTTGCTCTAGTTCTTTATTTACTGCCCTTTCTGCTAAAACAAGGTTTTTTGCTGCATCTGTAGCAGCCTTTGTACCTAAAGTGCTTCTTTTGAAATCATCTGAGGCTTTACTTAGAGCTCTATTTAAGTTGTTTAAAGAGGGAACTAAACTTGTGTCATATACCTTAGTCAGATTGCTAAGTAACTTATTTTGACGAGTTACCTGAATCGCTGTTGCTTCTAAACGATCTCTAAGCTCCTTTAATTGTCTAGTGCCTTTTACAGCAATATTTATATCGGCTTTATAGGCCACGATGTTTTAACCCAAGCACTACGCAACAGTCTAGCGGAGTCTCTTCGCTCTATCTATTTCTTTCTGCTGGTCTTCGTTTAAAACTTGAAAATAGGAACTCCAGCCAAGAATTTCTTCTAAGGAAAGTTGCCTGATTTCTACTAAAGATTTTCCTAGTTCTTTAGCGATGCTGAATTGCAGCATCATTAAGTTATCTTTCCTTAGTTCTTGGCTTAAAGTTTTGGGTCTATTGGCTCCTGATCGTCATTAATAATAGCCAACATTAGAGCCTGTAGATCAGCGTCTCTGACTTCATTTTTTAGTATGTCTATTTCTCCAAGAGTGAATAACCTTTCACCATTTTCATCTTGAGCTTTTGTCAAAAGTAAACGAAGAGCAAACTCATTTGCATCATCGGATTTAGCTCCTTTTTGTGCTCTTTCTCTTTCTGCCATTGTTAATGGTGTTACCCATAATTCAAATATGGTTCCGTCAGATAATTCAACCTCTTTCTTTGTAGCATCTAAGTTTGCAGCCTTTTTTAAACGATCTATTGCACGAAGCGGTCTTGAGCTAGTAGCCATAATAAGAATTTATGTGCCACTACTATAGCTCAATAGTCAATAAAAAACCCTGCAAGAAGCAGGGTTAGTGGAACATTCCGATTCCGTTACTATTATGTAGAACTTAAGTCGAATGTGGGGAGTCCTGCTGGACGGAAGTTAACTGTTACTTCTTGAGCATCATCAGGGTTAACACTGAAACTTGCAGAAGTTAATGTTGCATCAAAGCTGATTGAACGGCTAAGAGTGTCACTAACAGATCCACCACTAAATACACGGTCTGTATAAAGTTTGAACGCTGCACCGACTTGCTGACGTTGAAGAACGTCTTCTACCAATCTGTTTGATAGAGCTGCGTCTTCGTTTGTCATATATGTAGAAGCAGTACCAGAACCATCACCAAATCCAGCGATGTACTTTCTAAATGGAACGTATTGACCAGGAGCTTGACCAATTGTTGTTACATCAATCTCAGCTCTTTCAATCTCAAAAGTCCACTCTCTTACTTGTCCGATAGAAGCAAAATCGTTGTAATAAACTTGAAATTCGTTAGGAGCTGCTGCTGTTCCAACATCAGTTAGGTTTACATCAGAACCACCATTAGTCGCTGATACTTTTAACGCTCCTGTTGTAGCTGTGTACGCAGTAACGTAATAAGTTGTTCCAGCAGTTAATCCAGCAGGTAATGTTCCTGTTCCTGACGCACCAGTGGAGCTGTCTATGACTTGAAACTTAACTGGATCGCCTACTTTTAGGTTTAAGTAAGTCTGAACCACCATTGTTTCTGTGCCAATAGTGACATCAGCAGGACTGAAAGTACCTGTCGTGCCAGCAGGTTTATAGTAGAGAGCACCTGATGTGCCCGATAGAACAGTAACGGCCATGAGGCTGCTTAGAAAATTTATTTACAGGTTAGCGTGTAATGCCAACTTTTATCAGCTTAGTACAGTTGCTACAAAAGAGGTATCTATTTCACTTTTAAACAAAGGGTTTGATTCAGTACTTGAAAAATCTGGGCCTTCTATTGAACCTAAACGCATATACACACCTGTCGTAGTTTTCTGAGAAGAATTAAGTGTCTCAAGTGTATCTACGGCTGTAGTCATTAATGTTTGATTTCTCGACGGTCCCTTACCTTTTTCTGTAAAAACTTGAATAGTAATTAAACCTCTGGCGTTATCCACGCTTTCTATGAGCGTTGGATCATTTGTTAAGCCAAAATCAATATTTACCTGCACAAATTCACTTGTACTGTTAGGGGGATCAGCAGTTACGTTGTCAAAATAGATTGGTACAGCAGGACTAAGTGCGCCAAACGCTGTTAATAAGGGATTTTCTACAGCAGCCCTAATTTTTTGGTAATTCATCCAAATCCTCTTGTTGCAGTACGACGATCAGACTTTTTCAAAGCCCTATCCATTTCTATTCTAATTGCACGATCCAACTCTCCTGCTTTTACGTATTTTCGGAACCAATTGAGTTTTGCTGTTCTGCTTGGTCTACCTCCTGAACCTGTGTTTATAGAGCCTCTTAACTTTGGCGTTAACCTGCTTCCAGAACCTACTTCCCACTTACTACTAGGGAAGTAGCCTTCACTTATAAATTTAGGTTCAGGTGTAGGGGGTAGATACATATCTCTTTGAAAGTCAAAGGCTGTCTCTTTGTAGGGAGAGTCATTTTCAATTTCAAAAACAACGCTATTTAGGCTAAATATCCCCTTTATTGCTTCTCTACCTGTTGTGGTAGGAAATCGGACACCAGTTGGAGCACCCTGACCACGAAAGTTCCTACATTTAAATGTTTTATGCGTGGGTGTTGTTATTTGCCAAGAATTTGAAAAACTACCCGTCCAACTTGGTCCTACTTGCTGTAAGTCACTGATTATTCGGGCAGAAGCAAATGCTGGTCCGTGATAAGCAACAGAAGCAGCAACTCTATCTACCTCTTTTAGAGCTTTCCATAGTTCATTGACAAATTTTGCCATTATTGAGGTCTAACAATGAGAGTGTGAAAAATTGGATTGTCACCTCTTGCTGTACTTACATTTAATACTTTTCCCTCTCTAGTAGCTCCTGCCTGTGGATATTGCATACGATCTGACTCTTTTGGGTAATAATTTCCTAATTCCGCAGTACCGATGATGACTTTTACATCTGTTGTTTGATACAAACCTTTACTCTCGTTGGTATTTATGCTCGTTATTACACCTTTAACAGTGACATTCGTATCACTTGAAGTTGTTTGCCCTGTTGTTGGGTTGTAAGTAGCAGCTCCAGTTTTTATGTAAGTAAAATCCTGGCCCCATGTATTTAGGATGCTTGCTGGAACTGATCCAAATACATCATCAATTTTTGCCATAATTAACCTCTTACCACCCGTACTTGATAGCCGCCAGCTCCACCAAGACAATAAGCACCAAGATAGGACTGGAGCCAAGGATAAACGTCAAAAACATTGTTCACATTGCCAATAGCAAGACTAGCTTCGTTGTATTTCACCTTTAGTTCACCCATTTCTACTTCTTTTGCAACACCTTCTGTTCCTCTATTTCCAGTCATTGCATCCGTGTCATTCGCTAACGCTCGTGCTAGTTCGTACTGTGCATACTTGATTTTATTAGGGATTGAGCTGCAATCAAGCTCTACATCATCAACTTGAAAGTTATTTCTAGGCCATTTCAATGCTTGTGATTCATCACATCTATCACCGTAATAATTCAAACTATCAATCCAGCGACAAGCAGAAATTAACGCTCTATTTTTCTGGTCGTCTGATTTGTTTGTCCACGTTGAATCGTCAGGAGAAGTTTCAAAGTAACTATTAGCTTCTGCCAAAGTGACATAACTATTAGAACTTTCACCTTTCAAAGTGGCGTGAATAGTTGCTGCCACGTTT
>MDTA01221248.1_pt1 | contig 11804 bp, 9 predicted proteins | sample 811151 | NCBI WGS metagenome assembly MDTA01 (sample SAMN05326648, study PRJNA326480) | marine metagenome | isolation source: seawater | place: Indian Ocean: South | collected 2010 | reverse complement strand
TCTGCCTTAAATTGGCTTCGGGTTTCTTTAACTTGTCTCCATTACTCCAAACGGCCTTACCCGAATTAAACGGTATTTGCGAGCCTATGGAAGGAAAACTAAACTTAATAGGTTATAATCAATATGAGTTAACTCTCTTATTTTGCGCTAACTCCTATCAATCAAGAGAACTTGATGTTCCTGGCAAATCAAAAGATCTCCTATACACCGCCGCCGGACGAGCAATCCTATCACATCTGCCTGCCATGGATGTTATGAGTTTGATTTTTTCAGCAGAACGCATTCCATTTACAACGAAAACAATAATTGAACCTAAAGCATTGATGATTGAAATAGAGAAAGCCTTTAAAAATGGTTTCGCTATTTTAAGCCGGGAAAAAAGTGATGATACCGTTTCAATTGCATCAGCTATTCTTGATAATAGGAACGAGCCTATAGGCGCTGTCGAGTTAACTGGGGCGTGGGAAAAACTAAGGTGGACTAAAAAAAGGGAGCGGTTAGGAAAAGCAGTTCAAACGATATCAATGTCCATATCAACGAACTTAAAAAACGATCCGCTATCTTAGACTATTATTTATCTTCTCAAGATCGTCGGCACCCGGACGCAATTGAGAGAAAGGAAGCGCATTCAAAGGAGCATCAACCAAATGCATCTTCTCCTTTAATTCTGTATCGTTTACATTCAAATATAGCAGTCCTGTCGCGATTTCACCTTGTTGCTGGTAACGCATAATATGCTGCATAGCTGCGGCTGCATCTGACGGGTTGTAGTCGGCATCCAATTTTCTCAAACGGACATAACTGTCATCGTGGAGCATTACGTCAATAGTAGTACCTGTCTCATATTCAATTTTTATTTCTTCTTTTGTTGGAACATAATCTGTCGAAGTAACGGTGTGCCCGTTATCTCGAACAAATTCAAAACTTTTTGTTGAGCCAACGTGATTATTGAAAGTAACACAGGGCGAAATCACGTCTATAAACGCAAAACCCTTATGCGAAATCGCCGCTTTAATCATAGGTACAAGCTGATCTTTGTCCCCAGAAAACCCACGCCCGACAAAACTTGCGCCAAGTTGGATCGCCATAGCAGCGAGATCAATACACTCAAATGCATTTTCTTGTCCTTTACGACCAACCGACTCCCTATCATTAGTGGCGGAAAATTGTCCTTTCGTAAGACCGTAGGTCCCATTATTTTCAACAATATATAGCATATCTACTTGTCTTCTTACTGCGTGAGCAAACTGTCCAAAACCAATGGAAGCTGTGTCGCCATCTCCAGATACGCCGATATACTTCAGTTCGTTATTGGCCACATTAGCCCCTGTGGCTATTGATGGCATCCTGCCATGAACCGAATTAAACCCGTGACTTTTAGATAAAAAATATGTCGGCGTTTTCGAAGAACATCCAATACCTGACATTTTGGCCACTTTATGCGCTGGTAGATTTAGCTCGAAGCATGCCTCTACGATCGCAGCACTAACTGAGTCATGTCCGCAGCCTGCACAAAGGGTAGACATCGATCCTTCGTAATCACGTCGCGTCAATCCAAGATCGTTACGCGGCAACTTTGGATGGTGGAATTTTGGTTTCGCTAGATAACTCATCTATTAATCCCCGTTGGAATGTAGTTATTTCATTCGGCTGCAAAGTTACCTGCATCTGCACGAGACATTTGCTTACCTAACAGTTTTGAAACCATATCAGCTATGCACGTTGCGGTAATTGGAAATCCATCATAGTTTAATATTGGAACGATTTTAGCTGGATCTATTTCGCATTCTGTTATCAGTAGCGACCTCATCTGGCCATCCCTATTCTGTTCCACTAAAAATACTTGCTCATGGTCATTAATAAAATTAACAACCTCTTCAGAAAATGGAAAAGCTCTTAATCGCATTGTATCCAATTGTATACCCCTGCTTTCCAGTAAGTTCATCGTCTCAGGTACAGCGATATCTGTTGTCCCAAAATAGACTAACCCCAAAGTAGATGATTGGGCCGACTGACCAAAAGTTGGCGCGGGAACGATTGTCTTTGCGGTATTGAATTTCTCTAGAAGCCTCTCCATCACTCTTACGTTTACACTGCCATCCTCGGTGTAGCCTGCGTATTCATTATGTGATGTTCCGCGGGTAAAAAAGGCGCCTTTATCGGGATGAGTACCCGGGTAAGTTCTATAAGGAATCCCGTCACCGTCCACGTCTAAGTATCGACCAAACTTTTCTACATTTTCTAACTCTTCTGCATCCAGAACTTTACCTCTATCCCACTCCTTTGCTTCGTTTATCTTGAGAGCGCTTGTTGTCCATTCGTTCATTCCCAGATCTAAGTCACTCATGAGAATGATGGGGGTTTGAAGCCGCTCCGCTAAATCAAAAGATTCCACCGCAAAATCGAAGGCCTCCGACGGATTAGAAGGAAAAAGAAGCACATGCTTAGTGTCACCGTGACTGGCATAAGCACAAGCTGTTATGTCGGACTGTTGAGTGCGGGTTGGCATTCCCGTTGAGGGACCGCCTCTTTGGATATTTACTAAAACAGCAGGGACTTCAGCAAAGTAGGCAAGGCCCAAAAATTCACTCATTAGCGAAATCCCCGGTCCACTCGTTGCCGTGAATGCCCTGGCTCCATTCCAATTTGCACCAATCACCATACCGATAGCAGCAAGCTCATCTTCCGCTTGAATTACGGCGAACTTCTTTTTTCCGGTCTCCTTATCTACCCTAAGTTTATGACAATACATGTCAAAGGCTTCCGCCACCGAAGTAGAGGGTGTAATAGGATACCACGCCGCAACCGTTGCTCCAGCGTAAACGCATCCTAATCCCACTGCCGCATTACCTTCCATTAGTATTTGATTACCGACCGCATCTGAGGTCTGAACTCTTACGTCGAGAGGACAATCGAAGTGTTTAAGGGAATACTGCCTGCCTAACTCTAAAGCATCGATATTCGGCTCTATAAGCTTTTCCTTTCCTTTAAACTGTTCGCTCACCATACCTTTCACAACTTCAAAATCCATATCGAGTAATGCCGTTAATGCGCCCACATAAGCGACGTTCTTAAACAACTGGCGTTCCCTCGGAACAGTAAACCGCTCATTGCACAGCTTTGTTAAAGGTACGCCTATTGTCTTTATATCGTCCCGCTCGATTTCCCTTATGAAAGTACTGTCATACAAAAGATACCCTTCTGGAACGATAGAGGCCAAATCGTCTGCCCAGCTTTGCGGGTTCATCGCTACCATCACATCGATGCCTTCCCGGCGTCCGAGAAACCCGTCTCCGTTTACCCGCACTTCAAACCAAGTGGGCAAGCCTTGTATATTTGATGGAAAGATATTTTTAGGGGCTACAGGTACCCCCATGCGAAATACCGCTTTTGCAAATAACGAGTTAGCACTGGCCGAACCAGAACCATTAACGTTAGCAAATTTAATTACGAAGTCGTTGATTTTCATCCCGCAATCCGCTGATTTTTGGCATGTCCTTCTTTATAAAGAAACTGTTGCATATCCCAGGCAGCAGTGGGGCACCTTTCGGCGCATAGTCCGCAGTGTAAGCAAACATCTTCATCTTTAACCATTGTTCGCCCAGTCGGCAAAATATCAGAAACGTAAAGACTCTGTTCTAAATCGTTGGCCGGCACTCTCAAGTTTTGTCGCAATACATCTTCGGGAACGTTTTCTATAAAATTGATACAATCAACAGGGCAAATGTCCACGCACGCATCACACTCGATACACTTTACCTCTTCAAACACTGTTTGGACGTCACAGTTCAGGCACCTCATAGCTTCATCGTAGGCAAGCTGCTCATCAAACCCTAGCTCTACTTCCATTTTAATATCTTTAAGCGTGAAATTTTTATTGGCGTGGGGAACAAGATATCTCTCGTCATTAGATATGTCGTTGTGGTATGACCATTCGTGCATCCCCATTTTCTGACTAACTAGCGTCACATTAGGCGCAGGTCTGTCGCGGACGTTTTTTTCTTGACAAAAACTGTCTATAGAGATGGCAGCTTGGTGGCCGTGAGCGACCGCCCAAATGATATTTTCCGGCCCGAATGCCGCATCTCCACCAAAAAAAACCTTTGGGTTTGTAGACTGGAAGGTCTCTGTGTCTACAACTGGCATATCCCATTCACCAAAGTCTAGGCCAATATCTCTTTCAATCCAAGGAAAGTGGTTTTCCTGGCCTATCGCGCACAATACATCATCGCATGGAACCACTACTGGTTCATCACCAGTCGGTACCATCTTGCGTCTACCATTCTCATCTAATTCGGGCCTTACTTTTTCGAAGACGACGGCATACAATTTACCATTTTCGGTAAGAAACTTTTGGGGAACATGATTATTTAAAATTTCAATATCCTCATTCTGTGCATCTTCAATTTCCCAAGGGGAAGCCTTCATAGTGTCAAAAGGACTTCGCACGATAACCTTTACGTCCTCACCCCCTAGGCGTTTAGCTGTTCTGCAGCAATCCATTGCTGTATTGCCGCCTCCCAAAACAACGACACGTTTTCCTATTTTTGATGTATGTCCAAATGCCACACTCATCAGCCAATCGATGCCTATGTGGAAGTTATCGCTCACCTCTTCTCTTCCAGGGATATTTAGGTCACGCCCTCGAGGCGCACCGGTACCTACAAAAACAGCGTCAAAGTCTTGGTTAAGAACTTCTTTTAGACTTGTAACTTCTTGGTTGAAACGGGTCTCTATCCCAAATTTCAAAATTCTATCCACCTCTTCATTCAAGACTGACTCAGGTAGCCTGAAGGCTGGAATTTGGCTGCGCATCATGCCTCCGCCAGCTCCATCCCTGTCGTAGACAACAACGTGGTAACCCAAAGGGGCAAGATCTCTCGCGACAGTCAACGATGCTGGGCCACCCCCAATGCATGCCACTCGCTTACCATTATAAGGCGCGATTTCGGGCATGAGGTGCTCGATATCCCCCCTCTTGTCTGCGGCCACCCGCTTCAGACGGCATATCGCAACTGGCTTTTCTTCTATTCGGCCCCGACGGCACGCTGGTTCGCAAGGCCTGTCACAGGTCCTTCCTAATATTCCTGGAAATACGTTAGACTCCCAGTTTACCATGTAAGCCTCTGTGTACTGCCTTTGGGCTATCATTCGTATGTACTCGGGAACCGGGGTATGAGCGGGACAAGCCCACTGGCAGTCTACCACTTTATGGAAGTATTTTGGATCAGAAATATCGGTCGGCTTTGTGTAGGGCGCCCTAGGTTTTTTAGCTAACGTTTCCCCATGTTCTTCCAAACTCATTTTTTGATTTCCCCCAATCAAGTTCCCGATCTAGATAAATACTAAACGCCGGAAAACAGAGTTGTACTAATATTTATGATTTTTGATTATCAACTTCATTCCATAAGAAACTCATACGCCTTCTGCCGCAGCTGTGACCATACCATTGATGACGCGGTTTCTTTTGAGCAATTTGTCATATTTGAAGTCTCAATTTCTACGTAATTGCTATTATCGTTTGTCGGAAAAGTCTGCGTCGTGAGTTGACGAGCATTCATAGCACGCCCTACGTGGACTTCAAGCCAATTCGGCGACGAAATCACTAATAAGTTAAAAAAAATCGAAAAAAGGCGCTGATATCAAATTTTCTTCAAAAAGAAGTACTTACTTGATTGCAGAAATCGTTCAGAGATGCCAATACGATACTGCAAAAAAATCTGATTCGTTTTCAATTTTAACGACCGAGGAAATTTCAAATGCCAAACAATAATGATCTTGCAACCCATGGCCCTCTATCGGGGATCACAGTCATCGATTTATCCAGGATATTAGCTGGTCCCTACTGCACGTTAATGCTGAAAGAACTCGGCGCTCGCGTGATAAAAGTTGAGAGCCCGGGCATCGGCGATGATGCAAGAGAGTATGGCCCGTTTGTTAATGGGAAGTCAGCTTACTTTCAGTCGGTGAACAGGGGAAAAGAAAGTATCGTTCTCAATTTGAAGGATGAAAATGATAAAGACATTTTCCGAAAACTCCTGCAAAAAGCAGATGTCCTTGTCGAAAATTTTAGGCCCGGAACGATGGAAAAATTAGGCTTTGGCTGGGATACTATCAAGCAAGATTACCCAAGCTTAATTTATGCATCGGCTTCAGGGTTTGGGCATTCGGGACCTGATATGTATCGACCAGCTTATGATATGGTTGTTCAGGGAATGGGAGGTATCATGAGCGTGACTGGACATCCAGGAACACCTCCGACAAGAATTGGCATGTCTATAGGGGACATTGGGTCTGGCCTATATGCAACCATTGGTGTTCAGGCTGCTTTATTTCATAGGCAACTTACCGGCGAAGCATCCAAAGTTGACATAGGAATGCTGGATTGCCAAATCGCTTTGTTAGAAAATGCAGTAATGCGTTATCAAGTAAGTGGGACTGCACCCGGGCCACTCGGGGCGCGACATCCCTCGATCACTCCCTTTGAAGCATATAAAACAAAAGACGGTTATATTATAATTTCTGCTGGTAATGACGGCTTATTTGCTAAATTAGCTGAAGCTTTAGAGAACCCGGATTGGGCTGAAAACCCCGATTACAGTTCCAATGACAATAGGAATAAGCACGTAGAGAAATTGAAAGTCGAAATGGAGAATGTACTAGCAACACAATCAACATCACATTGGATAGAAGTTTTGGATAGGTTTGGCGTACCTTCTGGACCAATAAATGATATAGGACAAGCAGCAAGTCATCCCCAAACAATCGCTCGCAATATGATTGTTTCTGTTGATGACCCCATAACAGGGCCGATGAAGGTTGCCGGTAACCCTATTAAAATTTCAGGTTTCGAAGATCCAGAAACTCGTGAACCGGCGCCGAATCTAGACCAGAACAGGGAAGAAATACTGCGGGAGCTTAATGATTAATCAATACTCAATTTTCGCATATTTCCCATTAAAGTAAATGAGAGGATTTTGTTCGCTTAACTTCTCCGCGCGCAAGACCTCTCCAAGAATGATTATGTGATCACCAGCATCAATAAGCTCTTTTCTTCGGCAATCTATTGCAGCAATAGCATCATACAAAATTGGGGCTCCTGTCTCCCAGTTTTTCCAATTCACGCCATCAAATCTGTCGCCATCAAAAGTGGCGAACCTGTTCGATAATTCCGTTTGCTCATTGGAGAGAATATTGACGGCAAAAAAATTTGCGACATTGAAAGCTTGATAGTTGGTAGAATCCTTACCTAAACAAAATAATACTAACGGTGGATCCAAAGAAACGGACGTAAAAGAGTTGGCCGTTATTCCCTTTGGGTGTTGATTTTCTATCGTTGTAATAATTGTTACACCGGTCGCAAATTTACCTAGCACGGAGCGGAAATGTCTCTTATCCATTGACAGTCTTACCTCTCCCAATTCAACTAATCACCCGACCAATTATCGACTTCTTTATATTAAATATTATGTATAAAGCACGTTCAATGGGATAAACTCAAGACGTCAGCTAGCTATTCTTTAATTAAAAAACTAAAAAACAAAGTTTTGCTATAAAATCGAAAACTGCAAATTCTTTGCAAATTTATTGCATTTAAGAGATAATTGGCACGATGGTTGCTTCGTACAGCAAGGTAATTAATAAAGGACGCCAAGGAGTTCGCTAATGTTGGTTATAGTCGGATGGGTGATCGTGATGGTCTGCGTTATTGGCGGATACATGATGATGGGAGGAAAGTTAGGACCACTATGGCAGCCGTTTGAACTGGTTATTATTGGAGGTGCAGGAGTGGGTGCGTTCGTTGTTGCAAATCCAAAGTTTGTTTTAGCAAAAGCAGGCTATGCTTTTAAGGTTTCAATGCGAGGGCCAAAATACAACAAGGAGGATTACTTAGAACTTTTAAGCTTAATGTACGCTGTTTTTAAATTAGCAAAAACGAAGGGGATGTTGGCAATCGAATCACACATAGAACGTCCCGAGGAAAGTGATCTGTTCAAGGCATTCCCAAAATTTTCATCGGACCATCATGCTTTAGAATTTTTTTGTGACTACTTAAGAATGATGACGCTTGGCACAGAGAACGCGCATGAGTTGGCAGATCTAATTGATGAGGAACTCGAAACACATCATGCAGAAGAAGCGCAATTAGTTACGGCGTACCAGACTATGGGAGACGGTTTCCCAGCGCTAGGAATTGTGGCGGCTGTGCTCGGTGTGATAAAGACTATGAGTTCAATAACGGAACCACCTGAGGTACTGGGCAAGTTAATTGGCGGCGCACTTGTCGGAACCTTTCTAGGGATCTTCTTAGCCTATGGTTTCGTCTCTCCATTAGCCGTAAATATGAATAACGTTTTTGAAGCAGATAGTAAGTATATGACATGCATCAAGGCAGGCTTGCTAGCCCATGTTGCAGGGTATGCGCCCGCTGTATCAATTGAGTTTGCTAGAAAAGTTTTAATGTCTAAAGATCGCCCCTCATTTTTTGAAGTAGAGGAAGCGGTCGCAGCTTTACCAAATATTTAGATGAGTAGATAAATTCAAAATCTCTTGAGATACAACTGTTATTTAAAACTACTCAAAATGGAGCATAGGATAGTTGGATAATCACGCCGAAATCGTTATCAAAAAAGTAAAGAAGGGCGGACATGGTGGGCACCACGGTGGCGCTTGGAAAGTGGCGTATGCTGATTTCGTGACAGCCATGATGGCCTTTTTTCTTCTTCTTTGGTTGTTAAATGCTACGACTGAAGAGCAAAAAATGGGAATTTCGAACTATTTTGATCCAACTGCAATTTCCAGGTCCACAAGAAGCGGTTCAGGCGGACTACTTGGGGGCACGTCAATTACACAACCTGGTGCGTTGAAATCCGCTGGCTCCCCTCCAATGGTTAGCACACCAACTGTCGCTCGTCCGCAAGCAGAAGAAACAGAGTCAGTTGAGCCAGATTCCGATGATCCCGAAAATATAGAATCAAGAACCGGCAGTGATGAAGACGAGGAAGGAACAATCACTCAGCAGCAATTAGAACAACTTCTGCAGCAGCAAGAAGCCGCACGTGAGGCTGCCCAATTTGCAGAAGCGGAACAACTGATACGAAAAGCCATTGAAGACTCGGAGGACCAAGAGCTTAAAGAAGCAGCCGAAGGCTTAGAAATTCAATCTGCAAAAGAGGGGCTTCGTATTCAATTATTAGATCAAGAAAAGGTAGCATTATTTCCACTTGGTAGCGATGAGATGCACGATCGCACCCGAAAGCTGTTGGAAAAAGTTGCCGAAATAATTAAAAAACTCCCGAATAAAATCAAAATTTCGGGTCACACGGATGCCCGCCCCTTTGCTCCAGGTTCTAAAAGAACCAATTGGGATCTTTCTACTGAGCGAGCTAATGCAAGTCGTCGTACTCTGAATGAGTTTGGGGTAATTGACTCTCGGATAGCACAGGTCGTGGGGATGGCGGACCGTGATCCAATTGAACCTGATGACCCAATGGCTCCTGCTAATCGCAGGATTAGTATCGTCCTTCTAAGCCAGTCCAAAGCAGATAACCCAGATCAACAACCAACCGACGAGACGAAAATAGCGACTGAAACTAGCCTGCCAAAAGTAAAGCTTGAAAAAGAGTCTGCTGAAAAGAACAGCAAAGTAAAGGTAGTAAACTAGTATTTAAAAGATATATTGTTATTTTTGGTACGAATTTGCTATTTCTAATATTCTCAAACTTTTTGTCCGAAAAAAAGTCCGCTTTATGTTCGATCCTATCTTTACAACGCCGATTAACTTTGTTTACACACAACCAATGCCATGCCCATATATTGATCACAAAATGGAACGACGTTTGGCGACAGACATCTCCACAATAAATGGTAAAAAGTATCATAGTATTTTAGCAGAATCCGGATTTAGAAGAAGTCAACACATAAGCTATAAACCTGCTTGCCCTTCTTGCAGCGCCTGTAAACCTATCCGGGTGGCTGTAAAGAAGTTTGCTCGCACAAAAAGCCAGAAAAGAATTTATAACCGAAATAGAGACTTAATGACGGAATACCAAACTCCGGTTGCTACACCCGAACTTTTTGAATTATTTAAAAACTATCAAACGTTGCGTCACAGCGGTGGCGAAATGGCATTAATGGACTACGGCGATTTTCGAGGGATGTTGGAAACATCTCCTATTAATACATTCATTAAAACTTACAGATTAGAAGCTTCAAGAAAACTAATTGGCGCAGTTTTATTGGATGAACAGAGAGACGGATATTCCGCGGTCTATAGCTTCTTCACTTGCCTTCAACCCGAACGGAGCATGGGAACATACATTATCCTAGACCTTTTGAACGATTTACGACGCAACGATTTAGATTATCTGTATTTGGGATACTGGATCGCACAATCAAGAAAAATGTCTTATAAATCAAACTTCCGCCCTTCTGAAATACTCGAAGGTTCAAACTGGGTAGACCTTGGTTAGCTGTTTGCAGCGAAAGAGGAGCCACGCATTCGAGTGGCTCTATTGGTAGTTTATTCTGCCGCTTCAACGCTATCAGGAGCGTCAACGATACGTGTTTCAAAATTGGCTGGCGCCACTATTTCTAGAACTTCAAAGTCCTTGGAACACGCGATCTCGCGGTGTTTAATTCCAGGTCTTTGGTTTAAGACATCACCCTTTTCTATTCGGCGAACGCCCTCGCCTTCATATTCGAACTCCGCCCAACCATTCAAGACCATCACAAATTGAAAAGTACAATCATGAACATGCCAATGCTGAACGTCATCCTTCATTTCCTTTCCATTTGCTTTGACAATATGTGCAATATAATCGCCCTTAGTTGCCTCTTTTATGCCTAAATCTCGATATTCAAAAATTTCGCGAAGGCCTTCGGTCCATACAGCGTTAGCCGCCTTATTTAATGAAAAATCCCAGTTGTTCATTTTCTTATATCCCCTTTTTACAATCTTTATGACGACGTTGCGCCATTCATAATAGCTAATAAAAGAATAAATGATCCAATTAGGATTTCGTCAAGTTAAATAATTATTACGAAGAGGTTTGATTACCTCCATGGTAAAATCATTCGAGGGAGCGATAAGAAATTTATGATATAAATCAGACGAAGGTTTCCAGTTCGCTACGTTTTTGTAGTTAACCAAGACGTATTTAGCTCATTTACAGAAGGGCAACCGATTTGGGTTAACGCTAATTGGAGCTCATTCGACAACAAATTTATAACGTGCTCTGGCCCCTTTCGTCCTAAAACCGAAACTCCCCACATAAACGCTCTGCCACAAAATACGAAATCTGCCCCAAGAGCCATTCCACGCGTTATATCAAGGCCATTAGAAAAACCACTATCCACCATAATCGTTGCTCTGCCATCTACCTGAGTGATGATATCGGCGAGGACCTCGACGGGTGACAAACAGGCATCCAACTGGCGACCACCATGGTTTGATACTAGAATTCCATCATATCCCATCTTTACAGCATCTTCAGCATCAGCCGGGTGCATTATTCCTTTAATTACAAGAGGTCCTTTCCATTTATTTCTGATATGCTTAAGCCGCTCACGGGTAACTGGTTTTCCCAGTTCCCGCCTAATAAAATCTGCCATCCCCCGAAAACTTTTATTTTTCGAATAACGACCCATCGTCTTAAAATGTGGAATGCCTGACGTTAACGTAGCAAGACTCCACCTGGGCCGACATGCTGCATGATATAAAGAAGCCGCGGTGACCCGCGGAGGCAACGAAAGTCCATTATACATGTCACGGGGCCTCCATCCCCGAGCTGGCACATCTACAG
>MDTA01209073.1_pt1 | contig 11806 bp, 8 predicted proteins | sample 811151 | NCBI WGS metagenome assembly MDTA01 (sample SAMN05326648, study PRJNA326480) | marine metagenome | isolation source: seawater | place: Indian Ocean: South | collected 2010 | reverse complement strand
TTCACGGGGGAGAAAATAGGGAGAATCAGGAGAAGAGGAGAATCCAATTCGCATTCCTCTTTCAAGAAAGGTCATCCTAAGAAGTGACATGAGCCTGAGTCGATTCCCCGCTTCCGCCTGTCGGATGTCCTGTCCTAGGATCCTTCAGGCATGCGCCCCATGTATCCAGATACGGAGTCACAACCCGGACGTTTAAGTGGAACAGGGTCCCCGGGATCTGCAAAGCGGATACGTTCGGAGGGGGAACTGATATTAAAAGGGGTGACCTGGAGGCGCTTGGTGATCTTCCCGCTCGAATTCATCCTTCTTGCAGCATCGGCACATGCGGTGCCGGATACGGTAATTCTTCCGGAGACCGTTGTTACGGCGGAGCGTGTTCTGGAGGGTGATCCAGCGGTTGCTTCCTGGTCCCGGGGGGAGATTTCCTCGAGGGGTCCCCGGACCATTGATGAGCTCCTGTCTGCCGACCCGTCCTTTTCACTCTACCGGAGGCAGTCGTCAGTCTTCGGACACCCAACATCATCCGGGGTGAGTTTGCGGGGAACGGGAGCAAGTGCGACAGCCCGGACCCTGGTTCTCCGTGACGGAATTCCGCAGAACGATCCTTTCGGGGGCTGGGTTCCATGGGCGCGCTACACTCCGGAACTTCTATCCTCGGTGAGGATTGTTCCGGCGGCGCAGTCCGCGGTCTGGGGGAATCAGAGTCCGGTGGGAGTGGTGCATCTGTCAGGACGGAACCCTGATAGTAATTCGGCAAGGGTCAGGGCTACCGGAGGCAGTCATGGAACGCGTGGGCTGGTGCTGGTTAATGATCAGATTTCAGATGAGATGAGATTGGCGGCCCGGTCCTCTGTGTTCACTCTCCGTAGCGATGGATTTTACGGGTTGCAGCGAGCACAGCGTGGCTCCGTAGACCGCCGCCTTGGTCTGGAATCAAGAGGTGGGGATTTCCGATTAAGGTGGCATCCGGGTGATGGTGTCACTGTGGAACCAGCGTTTTCTTTCTACGAGGAAGACCGGGGAAATGGCACGGTGCTCTCACGTAATTCCACCAGAGCCCTTGATTTTTCCCTGCGGGTTACCGGGGAATCACCTTCCCTCGCCTGGCAGGCTACGACTTATTATCAGCGTCGTGTTTTCGATGCCCTCTTTTCCGCCGTAGATGACAGCCGGGACGTGGAAGTGCCTGCCCTGGAACAGTTCGATGTGCCCGGTGAGGGTGCTGGCGGAGGGGTCACTGCCGCCCTCGACGTGGGAGAGGATCTGGATGTTGTTCTTGGCGCAGACCTGAGGTTCCTTAATGGCGAGACGAACGAGCAGGCAGGGTTCGTTGATGGAGCGTTCCTGCGTGGACGGCGGGCGGGAGGTGAGCAGTTTGTGGGAGGAGTTTTCATGCGTGGGGCTTATGGCAGGGGCAGACAGCTTTCTCTGGCGGGAAGTGCGCGGATTGATTTCTGGGGTTTCCGGAATGGAGAGCGCGTCGAACGGCGACCGCTGACGGGAATCCTCCTGCGTGATAACGCATTCGAGAACCGAAGCGGGGTCGATCCTTCGCTGAGTGCAACCCTTAATTACCGTGTTTCGGACTCGGTCAGGATCAGGACCTCGGCAGGAACCTCTTTCCGTCTTCCCACCATCAATGAACTGTATCGCCCTTTTCGTGTTCGCAGTGATATCACGGAGTCGAATGCAGGCCTGGAGCCGGAGCACTTTCATGCCATAGACCTGGGAATGGAATGGACTCCATCGGAGCGTTTTTCATGCCATCTCAAGGTCTTCCATTACTGGATCGATGATGTGATAGCGAACATGCCGATCACGGACCGGGATGTGGCCGAGTCGATTGCCGGATTCCTTCCTCCGGGAGGGGTGCTGGCACAACGAAGGAACATAGAGCAGGGCCGGGTCAGGGGGTTGGAAAGCAGGCTTGAATGGCAGTTTTCATCCCGGTGGAACTGTATGTTGCGCTATCTCTTTTCCAGGGCGCGCTTCACAAGTTCGCCAGAGGAGCCCCTGCTGGAGGGAAAGGCGTTTCCCCAGAGTCCGGAGCACCGCGTGATTGCTGGCATTGCTGGCACTCCCCTTGAAAGATTGCATCTTTTTGCGGAGATAGAATTCGGTAGCTCCCAATACGACGATGTCCTTGGAGAGCGGCGTCTCGGTTCGTGGTGGACCGCCAGGCTCGGGGGCGAGGTCAAGGTGGACGAAAGAGTGACCGTGCAGGCCCGGATCGAGAATCTCTTTGACGAGGAGGTTGCCACGGGGTTGAGCAGTTCCGGCCTGCGCTCAATTGGTCAACCCCGTTCCGCCTGGATCAACGTCAACTACAGATTCTAGTGCCCGGAAGGGGATTGCACTGGGAGAGAAAAACGGGGAAAATACCGGGAGAGCTATTCTGAACATGTCCTGCCAATACCTTTTTACCCTTATCGTTGCGGTCGTTCTGCTGCAGGGGAGTCTCCACGCTGGGAACTGGGGCCACTGGCGTGGTCCTGCTGGCAACGGTTCCTCGCCTGATGCCGAGCCACCATTGCAATGGAGTGAGTCCAGAAACGTTAAGTGGAAGACCCCATTGCCGGGCCGTGGTTCGGGTTCGCCAGTGGTGTGGGAGGACCGCGTTTTCGTGGTGTCGGCTGTCTCGACTGAGGGGAAGTCCGGGTTTGACGGTCGAAGGTTGTCCAAGCTGGGCTTCAAGCTGTTTTGTTTCGATCGCAGGACCGGAGAACTACAGTGGGAGAAAACAGTGACCGAGGCAGTTCCTCACGAGGGAACTCATTCGACGAACGGGTTTGCCTCAGCCTCACCCTGTACGGACGGCGAACATGTTTATGCTCATTTCGGATCGCGGGGACTCTACTGCTACAAGGTAGATGGAACGCTTGTCTGGAAGCGTGATGACTTTGGCAGGATGACCACGCGGAATGAATTCGGAGAGGGGAGTTCTCCTACGGTTGCAGGTGAGATGATTCTAGTCCCCTGGGATCATGAGGGTCCCTCTTCGTTGCATGCCCTGGACCGGACGACGGGTAAGACGATCTGGCGGACAGAGAGGAAGGATGAACCGACATGCTGGGCGACGCCCCTCGTGGTAGAACACAAGGGAGGAAGTCAGGTCGTGATGAATGGGCAGACCTGTGCGCGGGGCTATGACTTGAAGACGGGGAAGGAGCTGTGGCGCTGTAGCGGACAGACCCAGCGACCAGTGGCGTCGGCAGTCGCTATAAAGGGTCTTGCAATTGTCGGTAGTGGCTTCCGTGGCTCGTTCATAGGTGCCTTTGATCTTGAAGGGAGGGGAAACTTGAAAGGGACAAGGAACGTGGTGTGGGACATGGATCGCCATACCCCCGATATTGCCTCGCCCCTGATCTCGGGGCCACGGCTTTACTTCCACAGTGGGAAGTCCGGCATGCTGACCTGTCTCGATGCGATGAGCGGTAAGCCGCATTATGTTGCGGAACGAATTCCTGAGATCTCACGAACCTATGCTTCGCCAATCGCTGCCGGAGGTCATATCTATATTACCGGACGCAGCGGGACGACCGTGGTCCTCAAGGATGGGAATAAACTGGAAATTGTCGCAACAAATTCCCTGGGGGAGGGTGTGGATGCCACCCCGGCTCCAGTGGACGGGGAGCTTTTCATCAGGGGAGAGAGGCATCTTTTCTGTATTTCGCGGAAGTAGGTAATGAGGTTGAGGTCCAAGTCTGTTCCTGGAAGAGCGAGTCAAGGGGTGCTTGATATGGGGAGGGAGATCCTGAGGGCACGCAAATCACGGGTCCTCATTCCGGGTTTGGCAATAAGGGCGGTGGTGTGCATGAATGCCGTTCTTCTCGTGCCGGGGCTGGCTCCCGCCCGGGATGAGCAGAGTTTGTTGCAGGGCCGGATAAGAAAAACGGAGGAACCGCGGATTCTTTTTGTCGGGAACAGTTACAGCTTCAAGGTGCCAGGTTCGCTGGCCAGGTTGGTCAGGGATTCGGGCCGCAAGGTGGTTGTGGAGAGTGTCACCCGGGGAGGTTGGACTCTGAAGAGGCATGCGGGTTCCAAGCAGACCCTTGCGCGGATCCGGGAGGGAAGCTGGGATGTGGTAGTGCTGCAGGAGCAGAGCCAGATACCCTCGTTCGGAAGGGAGCAGAGGAGCAGGGAGATGATTCCTCACGCCCGGACCCTGGTTTCCGAAATCAGGAAGGTGGGTGCAGTGCCCGTTTTTTTCCAGACGTGGGGGAGGCGTGATGGGGACCTCGGTAACAAGGGAATTTTCCCCAACGATAGCTTTGAGAAGATGCAGGGCCGCTTGGTTACAGGGTATCGGGAGGTGGCAGCGGCAGTAGAGGGAGCACTTGTCGCGCCAGTTGGAGAGGCGTGGGCGAGGGAAATGAGAGCGGGCAGGGGTAAGCGGTTATTCGCCAAAGATGGGAGCCACCCATCGGAGGCGGGGGTCAATCTGTCCGCGCGGGTGTTCCATTCATTTTTGTTCGGGAAATAGAGAATGTGGGAAAGAAGATCAACTGTGAGTCGGAAGATTAAAGGGAGCTGGTTCAAATATCAGCTGACGGTCCTGATGACAGTTATCTGTTGCCCGGGGTTGGTGATGGCGGGAGAAGGACAAGACGGCGCAGTGGGGGAATTCGAATCAAGGATCAAGCCGCTCCTCGAGCAGTATTGTTATGATTGTCATGGAGATGGAGTTGCGAAGGGAGAGGTGTCTCTCGATGACCCGGAGAAGGGACTACATAAACTGGAGAATCAGGAACTCTGGTTGAAAGTCTGGAAGAATCTGCGGACGGATCTCATGCCGCCTGCTAAGAAAGATCAGCCGACCGCTGATGAGCGTGCAGAGTTGATTTCCTGGATTGAACGCAAGGTCTTCGATCTTGATCCGGCTGATCCCGATCCGGGGAGAGTCACGATGCGGCGCCTCAATCGTGTTGAATACGGTCACTCGATCGAGGATCTCCTCGGGGTTGAATTTAATGTGAATGATGCGTTTCCGCCGGACGACACCGGCTATGGGTTCGATACGGTGGGGGACGTGCTCTCGATCTCGCCTCTTCTGATGGAGAAGTATCTCGCGGCGGCTGGTCAGATCATGGCGCAGGCCATTCCCCTGGAGGCGGGGCGACCGCAAGCGGTTAACATTGACCCGGGCCAGATGCGTAATAACAGGAACCGTTCCCGGTCGGCGAGGTTCATGAGGGTGGGAAGTGCTCATCGGGCGGGAACAGTCTGGGATGCCGGAACGTCGGGTAGACATGGCCTGGCGATCAGTTATCAGGTGGTGGCGCAGAGCGGAGGAAAGGATGCAAATGCCACCTGGCGCGTTTTAGTTGATGACCGGGAGCTGGCCTCCCGTTCCATCAGCTTCGAGAGCAGCAGAACGCAGAGCTTCGAGTTGGAGTTGAGTCCGGTTTTGGAGAAGGGCCCCCGCCGGTTTGAGTTTGAAATGGTGCCCGGCGAGGGTGCGACCAGTGAGAACGTCCCCCTCGCAGTGAAGGTAATAAGGGTAGTGATAACCGGGCCGGCTGGCTCAATGGACTGGGACAGTTACCCCGAGAGCGTGCGTCGCATCATTGATGGAGGGCCGCCTCCGGAGGGAATCGCAGAGCGGGAGCAATACGCGAGGAAGATCCTGCGCCAGCTTGCGACTCGGGCCTATCGCCGTCCCGTCGAAGAGGAGACCCTCGACGGGCTCATCGCACTCGCCAAGGTCAAGTGGGAGGCTGAAGGGCAGTTCGTGGAGGGAATTCGCTTCGCGCTCACGGCAGTACTGAGCTCGCCTGACTTCCTGCTCCGGGGGGAATTGCCGGGCAAGGGAGAGGCCCGGGCTGTTCCGCTTGATGAGTATGCGCTCGCCACGCGTCTTTCATATTTTCTCTGGAGCTCCGTTCCGGATCAGGCCCTTCTCGCTGAGGCAGGGGCTGGCAATCTGAGGAATAATATTCGGGCCAATGTAGATCGTATGCTGGCAGACCCGAAGGCCGGTCGTTTTATCCGTAATTTTGTCGGGCAGTGGCTGCAGATCCGGGAGTTGGACGGGAGAATTTTTGATACACCGCTCCTGCTTGGTATCGAGGATGGCAATCGGGCCCGACAGGTTTTTAATCTTTATACGAGGCAGGACATGATGCGGGAGACCGAGCATTTCTTCGGGCACATCCTGAAGGAAAACCGACCTGCGGTGGAACTGATCAACGCCGATTATGCGTTCCTGAATAACCGGCTTGCGGCTTTTTACGGAGTGGCTGGCATCGAGGGGAACGAGTTCCGGAAGGTGAGCTTGGATGAAAATTCGCGGCAGGGAGGAATCCTGACTCAGGGGAGCTTTCTTCTTACCACCTCCAATCCGGATCGGACCTCTCCGGTGAAGCGAGGGCTATACGTGCTGGATAATCTCCTGGGTGTTCCTCCTCCGCCTGCTCCGCCAAACATTCCAGCTCTTGAAGAGTCTCAGAAGAAGCTGGGTAAGGAGGCGACGGTGGAGGAGTTGATGGAGCATCACCGGTCCCAGCCGCTCTGCCATTCCTGTCATGCCAGGCTGGACCCCATCGGGCTGGTTCTTGAGCGTTACAATGCGCTCGGGCAATGGCGAGAGGGGGAGAAGTTTGAAACCCCCGGAGAGCTCGTTACGGGAGAAAAATTCGTGGGTGTTGGAGGTCTCCGGGAAGTGCTGACGGGACCACGGAAGAAGGACTTTCACCGATGTTTCACGGAAAAGCTGCTTACCTATGCGGTGGGACGGGGAATTGAATATCATGACGCTCCGGCCGTGGACGGAATTATCAAGCAGGCCGAGACTGCGGGCGGCGGCTTGCGTGAGTTCCTTTACGGGGTGGTGGAGAGTGTTCCGTTCCAAATGAAGCGGTCGGAGCAGGGGGAGCTGACTCAGGATTGAACTTTTGGGAGACGGAATCCCCTTGATTGTTGCGGCCAAAGCCCGGATTATAACACGAACCTGAATCAATGATGAGTATTTCCCGCGAAGAAATTGGACGCCGGACATTTTTGCGCGGTCTGGGGGCCTGCATCACTCTTCCCGGAATGGTCTCTCTGGCTGGTGCGGCAAATGTCGCGAGGGCTGGTTCGCGGGGTCTTACTGCAACTGGCGCTCCGCTCCGTACGGCTTATCTCTATGTTCCGAACGGGGTGATCATGGATAAGTGGAGGCCTGAGGGGTTCGGAACGGATTTCAAGTTGAACGAGAGCATGGCTCCTCTGGAGCGCTTCCGCAACGATCTTCAGGTTGTGAAGGGGTTTGCTCAGGTAGAAGGAAATCCGGGTAAGGACGGTGCCGGTGATCATGCCCGGGCCAATGCCACCTTCCTTACCGGTGCGCGTCCCCTGCGGACCTCTGGAGCGAACCTCAAGGTGGGAATATCGGCCGATCAGCTTGCAGCGCGGTTTCTTGCTGCGGAGACCCGGTTGCCTTCCCTGGAGCTTACCTGCGAGAGAGTGCGAAACACGGGAGCCTGTGACGCGGGCTATTCCTGCGCCTACCAATACAATATTTCCTGGCGCTCCGAGCACCTGCCCGCGACCCCGGAATCAAATCCGCGTGCCGTTTTCGAGCGCATATACGGATCAGGGAGTCGCGAGGAAAGGGCTGTCAATGCCGCCCGGCGGCATGCTGAGCAGAAGTCGATCCTTGATTTTGTGCAGAACTCCGCGCGGAAGATGGAGCAGCGCCTTGGGCGTGAGGATCGTGAGAAGCTTGATGAATACCTCACCGGCGTGCGTGAGGTCGAGCAGCGTATCGAACGGGTTGAACGGCTGGGTCCCCCTGCCGATCCCGGTCGCCCCGCCCCTGATGGGACTCCACGGGATTACCGGGAGCATATCCGCATCCTCTTCGACATGATGCTCCTCGCCTTCCAGAGTGATTCTACCAGGGTTGCCAGTTTTCTTATCGGACATGACGGGAGCAACCGGAGCTTCCGGGAAATCGGGGTGAGCGGAGGTCATCACGACCTGTCCCATCATGGCAAGGATGCCGGGAAGATGGAGTTGGTGAGCCGGATCGATCATTTTTACAGTGAGGAACTGGCTTACTTCCTCGAGCGCATGAAGAAAGCGAAGGATGCTGACGGGAAGTCTCTCCTCCATAACTCAATGATAGTCTGGGGCAGTGGCCTTTCCGATGGGCACTGGCATACCCACGTCGATCTGCCCATCGTGGTGGCTGGGAATGCGGGTGGAAAATTTCAACCCGGACGCCACGTCGATGCAGGGGATACTCCACTAAATAATCTGTTCGTCCGCATGCTGGAGGAAGTTGGCATGCCCGGGAAGAGTTTTGGGGATTCGACAGGGAGTGAGAAGAGGGTCTAGGAGATCTCCTCCGCCCCGGGATCAAGGGAAAACATGCGCCCTGCCTCTCCGTAATGGACGTGGAGGATTCAATGTCCTATGGATCGGCCTGATGAAGGTCCTTTCTCTTGTCCTGATCGCCCTGTCTCTTTTTTCCCCGATGCTCGTTGCCGAAGACCTCGGATCAGGCGAATATACGATTTCCCAGTCATGGAAACAGGAGCGGTCTTTCGAGCGACTTTACGTTGTTTCCGTTCCCGAGGGCAGAAAGGGAAAACGTCCAGTAGTGATTTTCCTGCATGGCGGGGGAGGCAATGCCCGGGGAGCATTCAAGGGGTTCCTGCGGCGGCACAGGGCGATGGCACGGCATTACATCGTGATCTGTCCGGAGGGTTATGGGAGAAGCTGGAATATTGTTTCCGAGCGATCGAAAGCGGATGATCGTGGCTTTATTGAGTCGATCATCAAGAAGGTGGCGGGCTACGATAATGTTCAGAAGTAGAACTTCAGCATCATTGGGAGCTCAAATGGAGCTGCTCTTGCAAACCAGATCGCCATTGAAAGCCAGTTGCCTAATATTCGCAACTACGTCACCGGGGTGAGTCCGCTGAATGTCTACCAGCATGATGGCAAGTCCTTCAAGGCGAAGGGGGAAACCAATGACTATCGAAAGACAGTCCAGCCGATGGCCGGAAAGAGGTTGATGAATATTTCCGGAACGGAAGACAGGCTGGTTCCCTACCAAGGTGGTCTTTCGCGAGCCATCCCGGCGAAGGGGGGGAAGCTTGGGTTTGTCGATGCAGAGGAGTCAACTTACCTCTGGGCCAAGGCAATGGGCTACAAGGGGGAAAAGCTTGTCAAACCCAGCGAAGTGGATGGGAACCTGGAAAAGTTCTCTTATCTCGAAGGGGCGGTCGTTCATTACAAGGTGAAGGGAGAAGGCCACGGAGCGATGGGTTCGATCAGGGAAGATCGTCTGCTCGAATTCCTGGAGGGCGGTGAGGAATAGTGCCCGGGTTCGCGTGCTTCACCGGGCAGCACCGGCGTCCTGTATTTTTGCATCAAGGAGGTTCCGGAATTCCTCGAGGCGGTCTGCAAGCTGTTCGTTCTTGGCGAGGTTTCTTTTTTCCATCGGGTCGTTGGTCAGGTTGTAGAGCTCTTCTCCATCAGGCCATCGGCCATAGCGCCAGCGTTGGTTGCGGAGGGTATGGCCCAGATTACTGCCCCGGGATACCACGGTGTAGGCATACTTCTTCTTCCCCATTCGTTCCGGGTGTCCCAGGAGAGGGCGAAGGGAGGTTCCTTGAAGATGAGCGGGGGGCTTGAGTCCGGTGAGGTCGGCGAGGGTGGGGTAGAGATCGATCAGTTCGACCATGGCCTCGGAAGTGGTTCCGCCCCTGGTGACTCCCGGAGCACGCACGATAAGTGGAACCTTTGCTCCAATATCGAAAAGGGTCACCTTCCCCCAGAGGAAGTGATCGCCGAGGTGATAGCCATGATCGGAGGTGAACACAATGACAGTGTCCTCCCAGTGGCCATTCTGTATCAGCGCATCAAAGACCAGTTTCAACTGGGCGTCGATAAAGGAGATACAGGCATGGTAGGACTGCATGTATTCCCGGCGAAGGGTGTCATTTTCCCTGCCCAGTTCAAAGCCGAAGGCGTTGTATCGTTTTGAGATTGCCGATTGCGGGATGCTGTCCCAGAGGTTTGGTCGATCGGGTTGATAGACAATCCTGTCCAACGGATAGAGATCAAAATATTTGTTCGGGGCGAGAAAGGGGACATGTGGTTTCTGGATCCCGCAGGCAATGAAGAAGGGTTTGTCGCCGGCGATTCCATCCTTCAGCCATTGAGCGACCTGGCGGGCATTTTTGCCGTCCTTGTGCTGGGCGTCGGTGAGGCCACTACGTCCTCGCCCGGGAGGTGTCTGGGAATCGAGTTTCCCGGACACCTCCTTCTTCAGCGCTTTCCATTTCTTCCTGTTGGTTCGATCCTCGATCGATCCGAATTGCTGTTCGAATCTTTCCCGGGCCTCCCTTACGACCTGGAGTTCATCATTCTGGAAACGGATGAATTCATGCCATGCAGGCTCTCCCTGTTCATGACGGGGAGAATGGAAAACCTTGCCGGTGCTTGCGGTCCAGTAGCCGTTATTCTTGAAGAATTGAGGAAGGGATAAGGTTCCCGGTCGCTCCTGGCGGATATCCTTGGTGTTATTCAGGACTCCGGTGGATTCGGGATAGAGACCGCTGAGGAAAGATGCTCGTGAAGGGCCGCATACGGGATACTGACAGAAGGTTCGATTGAAGGTTATTCCCTCTGATGCAAGCCAGTCGAGAGCGGGGGTGTTTATGGGCGCGTAGCCGGAGGGTGAGATATGGGTATTGAGGTCGTCACAGACAATGAAGAGGATGTTTTTCTTCTTTTGCGGGTCTTGCTGTTTTCCGGTTGTGTCCTTTTTTCTTTTTTCGCCCCCGGGGGGATTCGCGCCCTTCTTCCATCGAAAGGACTCTCCTTCGATAAGGAGGTCCCGCCGGGTGTTGAGCTTTTCACATGGTTCTGCAAAGGTTGAGGGAGCGGCTCTGCGCATCGTAGTTTTCAGATCTGCATGTTGAGGCTCACTGGCGAGGTTGTCCCATTCATTTGGATCCTTCCGCAGGTCGTAGAGTTCCTCTCCGTCGTCCCCGTAGCGGATGTAACGCCAATCACGGTTGATGGTGGCATATTCCCCGGGGTGCATGTGGGGCAGATAGACCGTGCGGTCTCTGGCCTGACCGGGATTTCTCAGGGTGGAAGCTAGGGATTCACCTTCCAGGTCCTGATGAGGCTCCGGCAGTTCGCACATCTCGACAAGGGTTGGGAACATGTCAATCAGGCTCACGGTGACATCGGACCTTGCTCCTTCTTCTATTCCGGGTCCGGACCAGATGAAGGGGACATTTGAGGTGCGTTCCCAGAGGGTGTGTTTGCCCCAATCCCCCTTCTGGCCGTGATGGTATCCGTGATCACTCCAGAACACGACGATGGTGTTGTCGGCGTGAGGGCTGTCCCGGAGAGCGTCCAGGACGCGGCCCATCATGGCATCCGCATAACTGATACAGGCAAGGTAGCCATGAATGGCATCTTCCAGCGCATCCAGGTCCTGCAGTTTCCTGAGGATTCTTGAGCGGGCGGTCTTGATCCTGCGAATCTTGTCCGGCAGGTCAGCGAGATCGTCCCGCTTGAGAGGGGGGAGCGGGATCTTTTCGGGTTCGTAGAGATCGAAATATTTCTGGGGACAGTAGTTGGGATAGTGAGGAGCATAAATCCCGACCCCGAGGAAGAATGGCTTATCGTGCTCCTTTTTCAGTTGCTCAACAGCCCAGTTAATCCGGATGGTGTCCGCCATTTCCTCCTCTTTCGCGTCCGGCACGGGTGCCCATTAGAGAAACATCCCGCCCGTGACTTCATTCTCATTGTTATAGATGCTGGCGGGGAAGGGATCCGGAAGAGGAGTTTCATC
>MDTA01005914.1_pt1 | contig 11807 bp, 12 predicted proteins | sample 811151 | NCBI WGS metagenome assembly MDTA01 (sample SAMN05326648, study PRJNA326480) | marine metagenome | isolation source: seawater | place: Indian Ocean: South | collected 2010 | reverse complement strand
TATGGTTGAACAATTATTTGATTATTTTTGGAAACATTATCCACGCAAAGTTTCTAAGAAAGAATCTTTAAGAATATTTTTCAATTTAGATCACAATCAACAAATAAAGGTTGTGAAAGCTGTACCGATATTTAAAGAAAGTGTAAAAAATACAGAAGTAAAATACATTCCTCACCCATCAACTTGGTTGAATCAAGAAAGATGGGAAGACAGTTTGCAAGAACACAAATTAAGTAAAATAAAACCAACAAAAAATAAAATAGCAGGATGAAAACAATTGAAGAGAGAGTATCAAATTTAGGTTTTGAATTAGCTAAAGGAATTCAAGATCAAAAAACCAAGTGTCCAAAATGTCAACCACCCCACAATCCAAGAGATTACCCAGTTTCAATAACTATCAAGGACAATATGTTTTTATGGAATTGTCATCATTGTGGTTACAAAGGTGGATTGCCCTTAAATGAAAAGATTGAAATAAAAAGTTTACAAAAAGAACCTAAACCTTTCTTTGGCGATAAAAAAAACTTCTCACAAGATATGTATTCATTTTTTTCTAAAAGGGGAATCTCAAAAGATACAGTAGATTTTTTTGAGATATATCAAACACAAAATACTTCACTTGCTTTTCCTTACTTAGATGAAAACAGAGAAATTCAAAATATCAAATATAGATCAATAAAAGAAAAAAGATTTACTCAAGTAAAAGGTGGTAAAAAATATTTATACAATTACGTAAATGTTAAAAATGCAGACAGTGTAATTTTTGTAGAAGGAGAAATGGATTGTCTTGCCCTCAAAGAAGTTGGGTTTGAAAATGTAACAACTTTACCAGATGGTGCGCCCAGTCAGACTAATTTCAATAATGATGATAAAAGATTCAAAGTTTTAGAAGAATGTCCAATTGAAGCAAATCAAATAATCCTTTTTACAGATAGTGATACGGCAGGACAAAACTTACATGATGAACTTCTACATAGATTTGGCAAGGATATTTGTTGGTATATAGAGAAACCAAGTGATTGTAAGGATGCTAATGATGTTTTAGTGAAACATGGAGCAAAAAAATTAAAACAAATTATAGAGGAAAAAATACCTTACCCAATAGAAGGGGTTTATAGAGCAAATGATTATCAAGGAAGTGTTCTAGATTTATACAATGGTAATTATGTCAAACCTTTAGAAATTGGTTTTCCAAACTTAGACCGTATTTACAAGATTATGAAAGGAACTTTTCACTGTGTAACAGGCATACCAAATCATGGTAAATCTTATTTCATGGATTTGATATTGATTGAACTTGCAAAAAGATACAATTGGAAATTCACTATATTTTCTCCCGAACATAGTACAAGTATGCACATCAGAAGATTATCTCAAATGTTTATTGAAAAACCGTTTGATAGTGATGAAGAAAATAGAATGACGCAAGATGATTTAAGGAATGCCATGAACTGGATTGATGAACATTTTTATTTTATAGAAAGCAAAGAAAGTGTTCCAGATATTGATTATATTTTAGATTCTTCAAAAAAAAGTGTAAGAAAATATGGTTGTCATGGAATAATCATTGACCCTTACAATGAAGTTTCTGCTACAAGAAAAGGAAATGCCAGAGAGGATGAGCATATAAGAGATTTTATTTCTAAATGTAAAAGATTTGCTAGATTACATGATGTGGTTATGTGGATTGTTGCTCACCCAACAAAACTCCCAAAAAATAATGAAGGAGCTTATTCACCACCAACATCTTACGATATCAGTGGTGCTTCTCATTGGTCAAACCAAAGTGATGTCATTCTTACTGTACATAGAGATTTTGATACCGATATCACAACCGTTTACACAAGAAAAATTAGAGAACAGGATTTATATGGACAAATTGGGACTGCTGAGTTTCTTTACGATAAAAAGAAAAAAACTTTTGTAGTTTATGAAGAGGAAAATGATTGGCAAGTTCCTCATTGGACAGATTAAAATTATGATGTAATAATTGGTACGTAATGGACATTGTTTTAAAATCTGTGGAAGAAATCATTCCGTATTATGCAAATCCTAGAATCATTCCAGAAGAAGCAGTAACCGAAGTTGCAAAATCTCTTAAAAATCATGGAGTAATGCAACCAATAGTCATAGATAAAAAAAACATTGTAGTTGTGGGTCATACAAGACTTTTGGCAGCAAAAAAACTCGGTCTTGAATCCTTACCCTGTGTAATTTATGAAGGCACAAAAGAAAAAGTAAATGCTTATAGAATTGCAGATAACAAAACAGGCGAGTTTTCAATGTGGGATGAAGCAACTTTAGACACTGAATTAGATAAGTTGATTCAGAAAGGTGTAGAAGTAGAAGGGTTTTATGACACAGAACAATTAGAACAAGAATTATTAGAAATGGATTCAGAAGGTTTAGAACTAGATGAAACCTCTATGAATCCAAAAAACTTTTCTAATGCCGTACCTCTTATGTTTTATTTGACCACAGAAGAAAGAAAAGAAGCTATGGACAAACTAGAACATATAAGAGAACAGAAAGGACTGCTTACTAAGAACAATGCTTTGCTGTATGCTTTGAGAAACTTATGATTTTAATAGAAGAACCAAAACATCTAGAAGAAATAGATCAAACATCTTCTATGTATCCCACCAAAATGTTGAGCATACAAAAAGATTATGTTTTAGAAGAAACAAATGTAACCGTGTACGGATTTCTCACAGCAGGTAAATTTACTGCAATAACTCAAGGCAACATCAAATATGAAATACATGAAAATCAATATTTTTGTTTGAAAGGACCAATTGCAATACAAGGACTTGGTCAAATGTTTTGCATTATCCGATATGGATTTCATGGAATAGATCAAATAGGAATGTCAGAGCCAAATGGAAGATTGAGTTATATTGATGGTTGTACGGATACACTTTTAGTTTCACCACCTAGACTTGGTGATCCATGTTTGAATTATTTACATTTCCCAATTGGAATATATCAAACACAACATCTTCACCCATCAATAAGAATGGGTATTGTGATAAATGGCAAAGGAGAAGCATTTCAAGAACCATCAAAAAAACGTTCTGGTTGGGAACTTCCTTTGAAAAAGGGTTGTATGTTTTGTTTAGAGGAGGGAGAGATACATTCATTCTCAACTGATGAACAATATATGGATATCATTGCATATCATCCAGATTCTGATTTTGGACCCACAGATTTCAACCATCCTATGTTAAATAGAACTTATATTGATCATGGAAAAGGTTAAGCAAAACTATGTCAAAGGTTTATAAAAAAAAGGATGTTGATGAAAATGTTTATGATCTAGCCATCAAAAGAATCAATAGAACTTTTGATATTTTTGATACCGTAGCTGTAATGTTCAGTGGTGGAAAAGATTCCACAGTTTGTTTGAACCTTACTTTGCAAATAGCAAGAGAGAGAAAAAAACTGCCACTAGATGTTTTCTTTTTTGATGAAGAGGCAATACCGTATGAAACAATTGATTATGTAAAACGTGTTGCAGATTTAAAAGACGTTAGAATGCACTGGTTATGTTTACCTGTAAAACATAGAAACGGTTGTAGTTTAAAAGAACCATATTGGTATCCATGGGCCCCAGAAGACAAAGCTAAATGGGTACGACCAATGCCCTCATATTCATGGGTCAAAACTCAAGATGATTTTAATTTTTTTCCAAAAGAAAAAGATAAAAGACCTTCAGTACCAGAATGTAACGGAATGTTATTTCCACCAGAAGACTGGGGTGAAGTTGGAGTTGTAATGGGAATAAGATCAGAAGAAAGTCTGACAAGATACAGAACAATTTTACAAACAGGAAGTGGGCGACGTTATGAAGATTACATAATAAATTTAAAATCAAAAACAGCACTAGGAAATGTTTTCAAGGTTTGTCCTATTTACGATATGAGAACTGTAGATGTTTGGACAGCACCTCATAAATTTAACTGGGATTACAACACCACTTATGATCTATTAGAAAAACTTGGTTTAACAGCACTACAGGCAAGATGTGCCCCACCCTTTGGAGAAGAACCAATGCGAGGTCTATGGCAATACTCAATAGCTTTCCCAGATATATGGGACCGAATGCAAAATAGAGTAACTGGTTCTGCAACAGCCGCCCGATATGCCAATACCGAACTTTATGCTTTCAATGGTTTGCCACAAAAACCAGAAGATATGACATGGTTGGAATTTATTGATTATCACATCATGAAACATAAAGAAGAATTTAGACCTATGATAAAAAAAAGTGTTAATGATTTTATCAAACAACATTATAGAAAAACCAAAGAACCTCTTATGAAAACCCATCACTATGAAACTGGGATTGGTTATGATTTTTTATTGAGAATAGCAATGCGAGGAGATTTTAAAAGTAGGAAAGCACCTCTATTTTCTGCTGATAAAAAAATAACTGCAGATCAAAAAGTAAGATACAACAAGGAGAGATATGGCTAAAAAAACTGATAAACAACCAATAACTAAAGTTGAATGGATTGATAGAGATAGTTTGAAAGCAAATGATTACAACCCGAACAGAGTTGCACCAACTGAATTAGAACTTCTCAAAACTTCAATAAAACTATCAGGTTGGACTCAACCAATTGTAATAAGAAAAAATAAAACAATAGTAGATGGGTTTCACCGTTGGACTGTTTCTGCAGACCCAGAAATATTTGAACTCACAGACGGCAAAGTGCCTGTTGTTACAGTCGCAGAAAAAATGGATAAAGCAGAACAGATTTGTGCAACCATTGTTCACAATAGAGCAAGAGGCAATCACGGAATAATTCCAATGACAGAGATTGTAAGAAGTTTGAAAGAAAAACATAAATATACCAATGAACAAATGATTGAATTACTTGGTATGGAACAAGAAGAGATAGATAGACTTTATGACTACCGACCAATGACAGAAAAAGGAAGTCAGGAAGAATTCTCAAAAGGTTGGGTCCCAGATACAAAAGAAAGAGCATTTGATGAATAGCTTTGAAAATAAATACAGACCTTTACCAGAAGAGGTTTGTTTACAAAAAAGTTCAATAGAGGGTTGTGGTATTCATGCAAAAAAAACCATACCTAAAAACGTAAGAATAGGAATGACACACGTATCAATTGTTTCTGAACCTGATTGGATAAGAACACCTTTAGGTGGTTGGTTGAATCATAGTGAAAAACCAAACTGTCATATTGAATATAACTTTTTAAAAACTAAAAGATTTTTAGTCACAAGCAAGAGAATATCTAAAGGCAAAGAACTCACCGTTAGATATTCCCTCAAACATTATGTTTATGATGGTTAGCTCCATTGCTTTGAAGTCCACTTGATAAACTTAGAAGCATTTTCCCAAGAGTGTTCCAAAGCTTCCTTGAGTGGTTTCAAGTGCATACCGTTTTGTTCATAACCTTCTTTGATACAATCAAAGTAAGGTAATGCAGGTTCTTGATAACCTTTACGGTTCATAGCATAGAACATAACTTCTGCTGTATCCCCAAAGTCCTTTTTCATTTGTCCCTGCAACTTGATATAGAAATATTCTTTACGATACAAATGTGGAAACCCCTCAAAGATATCCAATGCTTTTTCACAATCGTCAGTTATTTCCCAAAGTAACCCAGAAACACTTTGACCCTTTGCAGGTTCAATGTCAGCAACGTTACGAAACACCAGTCGCCATTCTGGTAAATTCATGGTGCAAACAGGTTGAGCTTTTGGACATCTGTATTCCATGTTCTCAATATTCAAATTTGCTCCATAGGCAAAGTACAATCTTTTCATTTCTTTTTACCTCCAATTTTTCTGATAAGTTTGTAGTGTTCCAAATCAATGATGAAGTTGGTTGCAGAATCTGATCTCACCAAATATCCATATTGAACTTTGATACGTCTTGCAGTTTCTTTCATCCAAGTTTCAAACTCCACTTCGTCACTCAGAGAAACCTCATACATAGAATAGGCAATCTGTTTTCTAGATTGTGCAATCAATGTAACTCCACCTTGTATCTGATATTTCATTTCTCTTTTCATCATGATTCCCTCCTGTTGATCTCTCTCAGAGATTTGATTCTGTCCTTATAGAAAGTTTTGAAAACAGCAAGGTCTTCGTGAACTTTACATAAACCGTTGAACATCATCATAAATTTAGAATTCATTTGGTTAAGATTATCAACTCCACTTCTGATACCTCTTTGGATATCTGCTGCTCTAACCATTGCACCAGTCAAGAACACCCAAGCAATAACTTTCGTTACATCAAAAGTTCCACTGTGGTGTCTGAACTCAATAGTTCCGTGATTCCAAAAACTTTCAATGTTCAACTTCATGTATCTAGTATTGAAAAGATTTCTGATTTGACTAGCAGTACGTGATTGATCAATTCTTTTGAAAATAACTTCTGGGTTACCTTCATCACCATGTTCTACATAGTTGTTCAATCTTGTAAGAAGAGAAGCACAATATTCATTGTTATTTCTTCTTCTACTTGGAGCCATAATTGAATCAATGGCAGTTTCAAACTTAAGATATCTTTTGTAAAGATTTCTGAAATGTTTGATTTTCCAATCCGATACACCCCAGTGAACGTGTAATCCACAAGAACGGTTTATTCTGAAAACTGGTGCTTCTCCCAACCTTGATGCGTTTTGGTTGATATCTTGTATGGTCAAGAGAAGCTTGTGTAATTGATTGAAACCAGTTTGTCCTTCTAATATAGGAGTAACAATTTCATAACCGTCATACTCCCCAGTACCTCTCAAACTAGAATCACTTTTGATTCTCCAAGAGTTAGAACGATCACTCCAAGAAGCACTTCTGAAATGCATATCTTGATCTGCAAGTTTATCATTCAACATACTGATCAGTGTTTCACCACTGTATCTAGCAAGAAGTTCTATCTCAACTCCAAAAGTTCTTTCAAATTCAAATCTCATATATCAACCTCGTTTTTTTTATCAACACTATGATTATACACAATTAGGTTATTATTGCAACCCCTATTAACACATTTTGTATTTATTTTTTTTTACAACAACGTATGATGTTGAGATTAAGTGAGATTTATTGATTAAAAAAAGTGGCTAAACGAAACAAACTTACAAAAGAATTAGCAGAAAAAATAAGGATTCAATTTGTTCAGGGGATAGATGAAGGTACTTCAGAACGTAGATATCAAACCCTTGATGCTTTAGCTACAGAAAATAATATAGCCAGAGCAACTCTTTACAGATGGTCAAAAAAAGAAAATTGGAAATCTCAACAAGAAAGATTCCATGAAGAGTTTTTGCAAAAGGTAGATGCAGAAAGAACAAAACAATTGATTGCTGATTCAAAAAAATTTGATAGCAATGCTTTGAGTTTGGCAAAGATTCTTCTCAATGAAGTAGGAATGACTTTGCAAATGAATCAACAATATAGACAGAATGGTGATACAAAAAGAATTCTTTCACCTGTACAACTTTCACAATTATCCAATTCGGCATTGACGGCCCAAAAACTTGGAAAATTAGCTTTAGGAGAAAGTACAGAAAACATGAAATTAAATGCCGAAATCTCAGACACAGACGCCTTCAGAGGAGCTATGGAATTGCTTGACGAGGTTGCAGAGCAACGCAGAAAAGCAGACGATTCAGCTGTACACTGATTGGTTAAAAAAAGCTAGACCAAAACAGCTTTCACCAAAAGCCGAACATTTCATATGGTTGATTCTTGCAGGTCGTGGGTGGGGCAAAACTAGAACAGGGGCTCAAGACATTGCCCTTTTTGCCCTTAGAAATCCTAACTCAATTTGTGCCGTCGTTGCCCCTACATTTGGAGATTTAAGAAGAGTTTGTTTTGGTGGACCTAGTGGTTTACTCACAATCATTCCAGAAGATTGTTATAAAACTAATTACGGTACTAATGGATATGCTTCAAGTTTATCTGAAATAAGATTGCATAACGGTTCAAAGATAGTTGGATATGCAGCAGTGAATCCAGAAAGATTGCGTGGTCCACAATTTCACCGTGCTTGGTGCGATGAAGTTGCAAGTTGGCAATACCCAGAAGCTTTTGACCAACTTATGTTTGGTTTACGTTTGGGAGATAATCCACAAGCTGTAATCACCACAACACCAAAACCCATACCACTTATAAAACAATTAGTTGCAAGAGATGATGTATTTGTAACGAGAGGTTCAACGTTTGAGAATGAAAAGAACTTGGCTGAGTCGGCCCTTGAAATGATGCGTGAAAGATATGAAGGAACAACTTTAGGAAGACAAGAATTGTATGCAGAAATAGTTGATGATGTTGAAGGTGCATTATGGAATCCAAAATTGATAGACGAAGCACGTTTACCAAGAGAACAGGAAAAAGAATTACAAAGTATTATTGTTGCAATTGATCCTGCTGTTACCAGTAATGTGAATTCAGATGAAACAGGAATAATAGTTGTTGGAAAAGATATCAACAATCAATATTATGTTTTAGAAGATGCTTCAGGCAGAATGACACCAGATCAGTGGGCAAGAAAATCAATCAATCTTTTTTATGATTGGGATGCAGATAAGATTGTTGCAGAAACAAATAATGGCGGTGATTTAGTAGAAAGACTTTTACGTAATTTTGATGTTAATATACCTTATAGAAGTGTACAAGCTACCAGAGGTAAACTTGTTAGAGCCGAACCAATAGCTTCCTTGTACGAACAAAAAAGAGTACATCATATGGGGGTATTCCCTGAACTGGAATCTCAAATGTGTACTTACACAGGACAACTTAGACCAAGTCCTGATAGACTAGATGCGTTAGTTTGGGGTTTGACCGAATTAAATAAATCTAAAGGTAGAGTTGACTGGAGGATAAGTTAGATGGCTTTGATAGACGATATAAGAAATGTTTTTTCTAGAAAGGAGAAAACAGAAACAAAACAAAACCACAATATGGTGGGATATTTTGGAGTTGGCACAGGAAGTGCAAAAAACTACAAATATCAAGATTTAGCTAAAGAAGGTTATCTCAAGAATGCTATTGTTTACCGTTGTGTAAACGAAATCAGCAAAGGAGCAGGTAGTGTTGGCTACATGATAAAAAGTGGTGAAAATATGATTGATAATCACCCAATTATTGATTTGATAGATAGACCCAACCCTCTTCAATCTAACACAGAATTTTTTAATAGTTTGTTTGGATTCTTACTACTAAGTGGTAATGCTTATATTTTAAAAGTTGGAAGTGATATGGGACCACCTAGAGAATTACATCTTTTAAGACCTGACCGTATAAAAATTAAAGGTGGAGGAAAACCAATACCTGATAGATATGAATATACTATAAATGGCAAAGTTCAAAATGTGTTTGATATTGACCCTGACACTGGGAACTCCGAGTTGAAACATATAAGACTTTGGAATCCACTAGATGATTATTATGGATTATCACCACTACAGGCAGCGGCTGAAGAAGTTGATCAACATAATCTTAGTTCGCAACACAACATTAACTTACTGAACAATGGTGCAAGACCATCAGGTGCAGTTATATTCAAACCAAAAGATGATCAAGGTTTCACAGTAAATTTGACAGAATCACAAAGACAACAACTGCTTACTGATTTGAATAACAGATTTGTAGGTTCTGAAAATGCAGGAAGACCAATGTTGCTTGAAGGAGATTTTGATTGGAAAGAAATGGGTTTGAGTCCCAAAGATATGGATTTCATAAATCTCAAACATATGTCTGCAACAGATATTGCTTTGTGTTTTGGTGTACCAAGTCAATTAGTTGGTGTGCCTGACAGTCAAACTTACAATAATGTTGCAGAGGCAAGACTAGCCCTATATGAAGAAACCATCATTCCACATCTTAAATTAATTCAATCAGATTTGAACGAATGGTTAGTTCCAATGTTTTCAGAAGATTTAGAATTTTGTTATGACTTTGATGGGATACCTGCACTTGCAGAAAAGAAAAGACAAACTTATGAGAACGTAACAAATGCAGTGAATTCAGGAATCATGACGAGGAATGAAGCAAGAGAAATTATTGGTTTCAGTCCAGTTGAAGGTGGAGATGAAATTTACATAAATGCGGCACTCATGCCAATTGGTTCACCTATGGTAGAAGAACCAGAAAATCCAATTGAAGAAGAAGATGAAAAAGAATATGAAGAATTCAATCAAGAAGAATGGTTGGAAGAAGAGATAGATATTGATGATACAAAACAAGAAATAACAAACTTTCCAAATAAAGGAGATGATAAAAAAATATCTTTGAGAAATTCAGAGTATCCACAGTTTGATTATGATTTCGCAAAAAATGTAAAGGAAGTAGGAGTTGGAAAACAAATCTGGAAAGCAGGTGGAAACATCAGAGGTAATGAAGCTTTTATGTTATGGGGAAGAGCCAGAGAAGGTTCTGAATCTCCTGCAGTTTTAAAATGGATAAAAGAAAGGGAAGCTTGGGCTGCAAGACACAGTGTAGTTGACGGTAATCAATTTGTAGGTGGCAAAGAACCAAATATGTCCAATGTTGCAGGAGTTGTTGCGTTGATGAAATGGGGGGTAGTAAATCCAAAACTTGGAAAACAGGGAATGAAAGATGTAATCCTAGAACTCACCAAAAAGTTAGAAGGTCGTAAAGAACCAAAAGAGCTTGAATTAGATGATATAGAACCTTTAGATACTGACTTACATATTGAGATAGTAGAAGATTTAAAACAAGTTTCAGCAAAAGTAAAAGAAGGATTGAAAAACAAAGTTGATAAACACAATGAAAAATATGGAGATAATCCAAAGAAAAGAGCAACTTTAAGAATGTTGGAAGCTGTGTTTCGTAGGGGAGTGGGGGCCTATAATACGAATCCCGGCAGTGTAAGACCGAGAGTTTCAGGTCCAGACCAGTGGGCATATGCGAGGGTAAATTCTTTTTTGGCAGCATTAAGAACAGGAAGATTTCAAGGTGGAAAACATGACCAAGACCTATTCCCAAAAGGACACCCCCTCTCTTCAAAATAAAGAACTTTATACTTTCCGAAGAGGTAGAGTATCAGTTGCTCAAGAGATAAGAAGACAAACTAATTTTAGAAAAAGGTACGAATCTTTTATTTTCAAAAGATTAAACACGGTGTTTAGAAGATTCTTGAACACAACCTTATTTCTCTACACTGAAACAGGAGTTTTCCAACCAGAGGTGGCAAGTAATAGACTTCTTGAAGAACTAGAACCAGTCTTAATATCATTTTACAGAAGAGTACACTTAGCAATGTTTCAATCAAATGAAGCATATTATGAAAGATTTAGAAAAGAAGAAGCATTTGTTTTTGGAAGAAACATGGATATAGAAAATCTGGTAGAAGAATATTTTCGCACAAAAACTTTAATTCTTTCGGGAATCGCAACAAGACAAGCAAATCTTATTCAAAAAGAAATACAAAAACTAAGAGCAGAAGATTTGACCATTCCACAAATAGCAAGAGGTATTCAACAGAAGTTCACAAATATATTTAGAAATAGAGCAAGATTAATTGCAAGAACAGAAACTCATAATGTTTCGTCTTTTGCAAATCATAAATATCACACAACAGTAGCAGATAATCTTGGAATCAATATGCAGAAAAGATGGTGTGCTGTGAACGATTCAAGAACACGTTCTTTCCATGCTGAAGCAAATGGTCAAACAGTAAATATGGATGGAGATTTTATAGTAAATGGTGTACCAATGTCTTTTGCAGGTGATCCAAAAGGTGGTGCAAAAAACGTGATCAACTGTCGTTGCGTGATTCTCTATGTTGATGAAAATGATATTGTCACGTA
>MDTA01174793.1_pt1 | contig 11808 bp, 9 predicted proteins | sample 811151 | NCBI WGS metagenome assembly MDTA01 (sample SAMN05326648, study PRJNA326480) | marine metagenome | isolation source: seawater | place: Indian Ocean: South | collected 2010 | reverse complement strand
ATAATTTTTCTAGCAGTCAAAAAAACATAATTAAGAAATTAGAAAAAATCACAAAGAAGAAAATTAAATATTATAAAATCGATATAAGAAATAAAAAGAAGCTTAAAAAAATTTTCAATAAACATAATTGCTACCTAGTAATTCATTGTGCTGGATTTAAAGCTGTTGGAGAAAGTAATGAAAAACCAATTTTGTATTTTGATAATAATATAGGATCTACCATATCTTTAATTGAATGTATGAGAGAAAGTGAAGTGTTTAAGCTAATATTTAGTTCTTCGGCAACTGTGTATGATGATAATCAACAAATGCCCTTAAATGAAAAAAGTAGTACAGGGAAGACTAAAAATCCCTATGGTACAACAAAGTATATTATAGAACAAATTTTGATGGATCTTGCAAAAACTGATAATAGGTGGAGTATAAGAGTTGCAAGATATTTTAATCCTATTAGTAATCATTCATCTGGATTAATTAAAGAAAATTCAAAATTAATACCTGATAATTTATTACCTTATATTATCAAAGTAGCTCAGAAAAAATTACCACAATTAAGTGTATTTGGTAAAAATTATAGGACTAAGGATGGAACAGCAGTAAGAGATTATATTCATGTCATGGATATAGCAGACGGTCATGTTTCTATGATTAGAAATAACAGGCTTAAAAAAGGTCTAAAAGTTTATAATTTTGGTACTGGAAAGGGTTTGAGTGTTTTAGAAGTAATTAAAGCATTTGAAAAAAAAATTGGGATTTCTATTCCATTTAAATTTACAAAAAAACGAAATGGAGATTCTGAAATTTCTTATTGTAGTCCAAAAAAAGCCTTAAAAGAATTAAATTGGAAAGCAAAGTATAGTCTTAATCAAGCTATGATAGATATAAAAAAAATAATTTGATTATATGAGAAAAGTTTAATGAAAATTTTAAAAAAAATTTTATTTATGCTTTCCCCAAAAGAGAGCAAACAAGCAGCTTTGCTTTTATTAATGATCTTGATTATGGCATTTTTAGAAATGATAGGGGTAGCATCAATTTTACCTTTTATTGCTGTACTCTCGAATCCAGATCTTATAGAGACAAACCTGATTTTAAATAAAATTTTTATATTTTCGAACAAATTAGGAATTGAAAATAATAAACAATTTTTAATTGCATCTGGTGCGTTTGTGTTTGTTATTCTTCTTATATCTTTAGTATTTAAAGCTATGACAACTTACACTCAACTTCGATTTATAAGAATGCGTGAATATACAATCGGAAAACGATTAATCGAAGGTTATTTACATCAACCATATAGTTGGTTTTTAAATCGTAATAGTGCTGATCTTGGAAAGAATATTTTGTCAGAAGTAAGTTTTGTATCTTCTAATGCGATGGGTTCATTGATGCAATTAATCGCTAAAAGCTTGGTATCAAGTGCGCTTATAATTTTGCTCCTGTTAGCAGACCCAAAAATTGCAATAGTTGTTGGCCTTATTCTTTTGATGGCTTACGGACTTATTTATAACTTTACACGTAAATTTCTTTTTAAAATCGGTAGAGAGAGAGAAAAAAATAATCATCTTCGTTTTACAACAATTAGCGAAGCTTTCGGTGCTGCAAAAGAAGTAAAGGTTGGTGGATTAGAGGAAATTTATGTAGAGCGTTTTTCTGAGCCTGCAAAATCTTTTGCTAAAACTCAAGCGTCAGCAGCTATTACATCTCAGTTGCCTCGTTTTATTCTCGAAGCAATTATTTTTGGAGGTATTATGTTATTATTAATTTATTTAGTAATTAAGACAGGTAGCTTTAATACTGCTTTACCAACAATTAGTCTTTATGTTGTTGCAGGTTATCGATTGATTCCAGCTCTTCAAGAAGTTTATGCCTCTTTTACTCAATTAGCATTTGTTGGTCCAGCATTAGATAAATTATATGATGATATATTAAGTCTGAAACCTATTAATTCTAAGCAAGACCGAGGTATCTTACATCTAAATAAATTGATTTCTTTAAAAAATATTTGTTATAATTATCCAAACTCATCGAGGACAGCGTTAAAAAATATTAATATAAATATTAATTCTAAAACTACTGTTGGTCTAGTTGGATCTACAGGTAGCGGAAAAACAACAACAGTTGATATCATTTTAGGGTTGCTCGAAGCACAAAAAGGTACTTTGGAAGTTGATGGTACAATTATTACAAAACATAATGCTAGATCATGGCAAAAATCTATTGGCTATGTCCCTCAGCACATTTATTTATCTGATGATACTGTAGCTGCGAATATTGCTTTTGGAGTTAAGTCTAATCTAATAAATTATAAAGCGATTGAAAAAGCTAGTAAAATCGCGAATTTACATGAATTTGTGTTAAACGATTTACCAAATCAGTATCAAACTACAATTGGTGAGCGTGGCGTTAGATTATCAGGCGGACAACGTCAAAGAATTGGGATTGCAAGAGCTTTATACCACAATCCACAAGTTTTAATTTTAGATGAAGCAACTAGCGCACTTGATAATTTTACAGAAAAAGTAGTAATGGAAGCAGTAAACAATTTAAATAAAAATATAACTATTATAATAATTGCTCATCGTTTAAATACTGTAAAAAAATGTGATAATATATATTTTTTAGAACAAGGTGAAGTTAAAAATCAGGGAAGATTTGAGGAATTAATAGACTCCAATGAAAATTTTAAAACAACAACAAATACCTAAATAAACTTAAATGAAAAAAGTTTTAATTTTTGGCTCAGGCTCAATTGGAAATCATCTAGCAAATGCATGCAGAAAAACACATTTGTCTGTAAAAATTACCGACATATCTTTTAATGCTTTATTAAGAATGAAAAATACAATTTATCCTTTAAGATATTCAAAATGGGACAAGGGAATTAATTTAGTAAATTATAAAGAGGTGTTTAAGTTAAAAGATAAATTTGATATTGTATTAGTTGGTACACCACCGTCAACCCATTATGATTTGGTTAAAAAAATTTATAAATATATTAATTTTGAAAAACTTATGATTGAAAAGCCATTATCAACATGCAAAACAAATGTTGATTTTAAAAAATTAAAATTATTTTCAAAGAAAAAAAAAATATTTGTTGGCTATAATCATTCGGTAAGTGAGGCATTTTCTTACTATGAAAAACTGATTAAAAAAACTAAAAAAAAAGAAATATTACTTATCGATGTAAATTGGAAAGAAGGTTGGAAAGGAATTTTAAATGCTCACTTTTGGAATAAAAATGAGTTTTCTACTTATTTAGGTAATTTAAATGAGGGAGGTGGATCTATACATGAGCATTCACACGGAATTCATCTTATAGTATGCTTAAGTAAAATATTAAAATTCAAATTACCTTCTAGAATATTTAAATTTAGGAACAATAAAGTTAAAAATAAAAACATTTATTATGATAATTATTCAAATTTAACTTGGAAAATAGAGCAATTTTTAATCAACTATACGACAGATCTTATTTCAGATCCAGCTGATAAATCTGTTGCTATTTTTACCAAAAGTAAAAAATTTGAATTAATTTTTAATTTTAAGAAAAATTTTGATTTAGTTAAAGAAACAAATTTAAAAACGAGTTCAATAAAATTGAAATACTTTAAGAAAAAAAGAGCAACTGATTTTATTAAAGAGATAAATCATATTATTAAAGTTAATAACTTAAAAAAATATAATAATTCTTATATAAATCTTGAAAATGGTGTACAAACTCAAAAAATAATTAATAGTATATTTTAAATGTCAAATAAGTTCAAAAATCTTTTTGTATTAGATCTCGCAAATAATCATTTTGGCGATCTGAAGCACGCAAAAAAGATAATTAAAGAATTTTCTAAAGTTGTAAAAAAAAACAATGTTAAAGCTGCTATAAAATTTCAATTAAGAGATTATGATACTTTTATTCATAAAAGTTTTATAGATAGTGAGAATAAATATGTAAGAAGATTTTTAGATACAAAATTGTCCATATCTGATTTTAAACAGCTTTTTAATTATGTGAAAAAAAATGATTTGCTTACTGCTTGTACTCCATTTGATGAAAACTCTGTTAATGTTATCGAAAAGTCTCAATTTGACTTCCTTAAAATTGCAAGTGTTTCATCTAATGATTTTTCTTTACTTAAGAGAGTGGTTAAAAACAAAATACCTAAAATTATTTCAACTGGAGGTTTAAATTTATTTGAAATTGATAAAATTGTAAGATTAATGAAAAAATATAATCAAACTTTTTCATTGATGCATTGTATATCTATTTATCCTAGCGAAGATTTTGATTTACAAATTTCTTTTATAAAATCTTTAAAAAAAAGATATCCCAACACTCCAATTGGTTGGTCTACACATGAAGATCCAGAGGATTTTTTACCATCTTCACTTGCAAAGGCTTGTGGTGCTGAAATTTTTGAGAGACATGTTGGGATCAACTCAAAGAGATATAAATTGAATAAATATTCAATGGAACCAACAACATTCCAAAAATATTTAGAAAATTTAGCTAAGGTAAACAGAATTATGAGTTACAAGAATAATGAAGATAAAATTATCACAAAAAAAGAAAAAGTAACTCTTGAAACTTTGCAAAGAGGTTTATATGCAAAAAGTAATTTAAAAAAGGGAGAAATTTTAAATGATAAAAATACATATTTAGCATTTCCTTTACAAAAAAAACAATTTCCTGCGAATGAAGTCAAAGATGGAATGATTTTAAATTTAGATGTTAAGAAAGATCAGCCAATTTTTTCTAAAATTATAAAACATGATAATAATATCATCAAAGACCTACAAATATGGAGTCATATTCATAATGTAAGAGGTATTCTTAATGAAAATAAAATAGCTATAGGAGACAATTTTGAAATGGAAATATCTCATCACAAAGGAATAAAAAATTTTAGTAGAGTAGGTTGTTTTTTATTTAACTTAATCAATAAAGAGTATGCAAAAAAGATTATAGTAATGTTGCCAAATCAGTCACACCCTGTTCATCATCATAAAATAAAAAATGAGACATTTCACATATTAAGAGGAGAGCTAACATTGACTCTCAATGGTAAAAATAAAAAGCTAAAACCAGGAGATATAATTGATATTAAGAAAAATTCTTATCATAAATTCAAAGCTGGATCAAAAGGTTGTATCTTTGATGAAATTTCTACAAGAAGCATCAAAACCGACTCCCATTATCAAAACTTAAAAATTAAAAAGATGAAAAGGTTTGAAAGGAAAACTATAGTAACTTCGTGGGTTTAGCATTTATTAATTAATGTTTTTAAAAAAAAAAATACTTGCACTGATTCCAGCAAGAGGTGGCAGCAAAGGCATAAAATACAAAAATTTAAAAAAAATAAATAATATTAGTTTATTAGGTCATACTTTAAATTTTGTTGATAAATGTAATTTTTTTGATGAAACTATTGTTTCAACAGAATCTGAAAAAATTTCAAATGAAGTAAAAAAATTTAATGCTAAAATTTTTAAGAGATCAAAAATTACATCAAAAGATTATACTTCAGATTATGAAGTCCTAATGGAAGTATTAAATAGTAAAGATGTTAAAAAAAAATATGATTTTGTTGTTTACCTACAGCCAACTTCACCAATTAGAAAAATTTATCATTTAAAAAGTGCTTTAAAGAAAGTGATTGAAAATAAATACGACTCAAGCTGGTCTATTTCAAGTATTGATAAAAAATTCCATCCAAAAAAAGTTTTAAAGATTTCAGATAAAAATTTCTTGTCAATTTACTCTAATAGTGGAAAAAAAATTTTTGCAAGGCAACAACTTGAAAATATTTATATTAGAAATGGTATATTTTATATATTCAAAATATCAAAACTTATTAACAATAGAGATATTTATTTAAAAAAAAATTACCCGTCAATTACTAACTACTTAAGTGTAAATATTGATAGTAATAAAGATCTAAAAAAAGCAAGAAAAATTTTAAATTGATCTATAGCAATTTTTTTAGAGATTTTTATTTAATATTATTTTTAAGAAAATTATCAAACCTTAGGTGTGCTTTATTATCTTTATTTCCAAGATAAAAATCTAAAGATGTAGAATTATTATAAATATTTTTGGATTCATATTGTTTTTTAATAAAAAAATCTAACTTTTCATAAAAATCTTTTTCAGTAAAACCATAATTTTCTTTTTTTAAATTTATTATAAGTTCATTTGATTTATTTTTTTTAATATTTTTTGAATGAAAATAAGGTAACAAAATAAACCTATTAGACGCGATACCCTCAAGAACTGCGGTGCTATTCCAGCCGATTACAACTTTAGATTTTTTTAGCAATTTATGGCCTGTCCCATAGTAATGTAAGTTTATATTTTTTGGTAAATTTAAATATTGTTTATGATTTTTCAAACTTCCATTTTTAATTTTAATAATTATTGAAACTTTAGGATTCATAATCGCATATTTTTTTAATACTTTAAGAGTTTTTGAATGTAAGAAGTTCCAATTATAATTAGGATTATAAAATTTATAATCATTTAATTCTTTAAAAAAATAATTTCCATATTTTCTTATAAATCTATTCGGCAACCCTCTATCACTTTGAATTGCATAATATACTATTTGATTTTCCGGTTTTACCTTCCTTAGAGAAAAACTTTCTTTCAATCTTGAACAACCAACTACTTTAACTTTATTTTTTTCTACAAAATTAGCTGCAATTAAATATTTTTTTGCATAATTTGAATAGACTGCAACTTTAGAACCTTCAAATTTATTTTTTTTTTTTCTTAGTGCAAAAATTTGATATTTTTTTTCAATATCAGTAATTGCACTTTCTTTGTAGAGCATTAAAAAAGGTATTTTGAGCTCATTACAAGCTTTATGCAATTGAACTTCTGCAAAGTAATTAAAATTAAACCCAATAAATGCATTAAAAGAATATTTTTTTTTTAAATAAGGTAAAAATTTAATTAAAAATTTATAATATTTTATGTTTAAAAATTCTTTTTCTTTTTTATTTAAATACTTTTTTTTTCCAAGAACAAATATTTGTTCATAAATTCGTTTTAATAAAGATCTATTAAAATTTATATATAGAATATTTTTGTTATTTTTTTTTTGACTAGAAATTAAATCGTCTACACCACCACCTTTAGTTAAGACAAGTACTTTATATTTTATTTTATCTCGAGGACTTATTTCTTTTATTTTTTTTAAATTTAAAATTATAAAAAGACTTAATAAATTCATCATTTCATATCTAGTAAAAAATGGGATTAAATTATTAATAATTTTTTCGTGTAGGCTTATTAAAAATTTATAAGAATTTTTTAAATTTAAATACATAATTATTTATCAAAAAGTATATTAAATATATTTATAAATAAAAAAAAAAAGGTTTAAAGTTATGTATATAATCCAATTAGATTTTGTTATAGTAATTAAATAATACAAGTTTTATATTTTGTTTATAATATACTTAAACAAAATTATATTCTTATTAAATATATAATGGACATAGTAGCGATAATTCAGAGTAGAATGACGTCTAAACGTTATCCAGGAAAAATGCTTGCGCCTTTTTTAGGAAAGCCAGTTCTTTTTCACATCGCGAATTGTTTGAAAAGAATTAATTTTAATCTAACCACAATATTGGCCACTAGTAAAGATACAGCAGACGATCCGTTAGCAATTTATGGGTCACAATTAGGATTAAAGATTGTCAGGGGATCAAGAGAAGATGTAATGCAAAGATTTTCTGAAGCTTTAAGTCAAAATAATTGTGATGCATTTTTTAGAGTATGTGGCGATAGTCCATTATTACAACCTTTCTTATTTAACGAGGCAATAAAGCTCTATAAAATTAATAATTTTGATTTAGTTACTAACGTTTTTCCTCGGTCTTTCCCATCTGGGATGAGTGTAGAATTAATTAAAACAAAAACTTTTAAAGACAATGTAAGATTCGTGACAAATACTATTGATCGAGAACATATAACTAGGTATTTTTATAATAAACATGAAAACTTTAAAATACATAACATTAAATGTACAAAATTTTTAAATACAAATCTAAATTTATCACTTGATTTTCCAGAAGACTTAAAAAAACTTGAAAAATGGGAGCAAAATAGAAATGAAGATTATGAAAAACTCTTTCCAATAAACAAAAAAGATGCAAAATAAAAAAATAAGAGCAGGAGTTATTGGTCTAGGTATTGGTGTCCACCAGGCAAGAACTTTGTTTTTAAGCGATAAATGTGAATTAACTTCAATTTGTGATTTTAATAAAAATAGACTTTCGGAAGTTGGTTCTGAATTTAAAAATGTAGAGCAATATGTGGATGATAAAGATTTATTATATGATCCAAATATTGATTTGATATGTATAGCTTCACATGATGAATTTCATTATCAGCAAGTTATGTCGGCACTCAATAATGATAAGCATGTATATGTTGAAAAACCAATATGTCTAAAAAAAAATGAAATTATAGATATCTATAATTTATTAAAAAAAAAACCAAATTTAAAACTTTCATCAAATATGGTTTTACGGACTTGTCCACTGTTTTATAAAGTAAGAAATTGTATTCTTACAAATAATATGGGTTCAATTTATCATATAGAGGCTGACTATTTATGGGGCAGAAAAACTAAACTAATATCTGGGTGGCGATCAGAGGCTAAATTCTATTCAATTATACATGGAGCTGCTGTTCATATGGTAGATTTGGTTTTATGGCTAACAGGAAAAAAACCTAAGACAGTGCAAGCAATAGGTAGTCGAATAGTTGCAGATGGTACATCTCAAAAATTTAATGATTTTGCTATTTTACTTTTAGAGTATGATAATCAAATGACTGTAAAAGTAACAGCACACGGTGGTTGTGTACATCCTCACTTTCATTCTCTAAAAGTATTTGGAAAAAAAAAAACTTTCAATCACGATGCTTCAGGAACATTTTGGATTAATTCAAGTAATCCATCTGATGAATTTGAAATGGAGGAAGCGGCTTATCCTGCAAAAACACTTAGAAAAGAGTCCATCGAGTCTTTTATAAATTCTATTTTAAATTTTAATGATTACCCCTTAGTATCTAACCAAGATGTTTTTGATGTAATGAATATATGTTTATCAGCAGAGTTAGCCATGAAAACTGGAAATAAACAAAAAATTGAATATTTATAACTTTTTTTAACTATTTTATGGTCTATTATCTCACCAATTTATTATGAAAAATATACCCTTTGGTAAACCAATTATAAAACAAGAAGAGAAAGATGCCGTAATGAAAGTTATGGATGGAGATATCTTAGTGCATGGTCCGTCAGCAAAAGAGTTTGAAGATAAGTTTGCAGAATTTACAGACGCTCCGAATGCGGTTAGTGTTTCCTCTTGTACGGCTGGAATGCATTTAATTTATTTTGCCTTAGGTTATGGTCCAGGAGATGAAGTTATAGTCCCCGCACAAACTCACGTTGCAACAGCACACGCAGTTGAATTAACAGGTGCAAAACCAGTTTTCGTTGATGCTGAAATATTAACTGGAAATATAGATTTAGATTTAATTGAGTCAGCTATAAATTCTAACACCAAGGCTATTGCAATAGTTCATTATCTAGGTGTGCCAGTGGATATGTCTAAAGTACTAGATATTGCAAAAAAATATAATCTTTTTGTTTTAGAAGATTGCGCTCTTGCTCCTGGTGCTAAAATAAATGGCAAGCATGTAGGTTTGCATGGTGATGCTGGAGTATTTTCTTTTTATCCTGTCAAACATTTTACAACCGCAGAGGGAGGAATGATTATTCTTAAAAATAATGATTTAGCAAAAAAATTAAAGTTACTTAAAGCTTTTGGTGTAGATCGTAATCATGGAGAACGTAAAATACCAGTTGTATATGATGCAATTGATTTAGGTTTTAACTATAGAATGAGCGAAATACATGCAGCAATAGGAACTGTACAATTAAATAGACTTTTAAATTTTCTAAAAATAAGGAGAGAAAATTTTGTTGAATTAGAAAAAAACTTAAAACACGTTAAAGGTATTAAAGTATTACCTCAACCTTATAATGATGATTTTCAAAGTTGTTATTATTGTCTTGGAGCTTTGTTGGACAAAGAAATCTCATCATACCGTTCAGAAATAATTAACAGTCTTTCCATGAGAGGAATAGGTTCAAGTGTTTATTACCCTCAACCAGTTCCAAGAATGAAATATTATCAAAATAAATATGGTTATGACCATAAAAAGTTTTTAAACGCTTCTTATATAAGTGACTCAATGATAGCACTTCCTGTTGGACCACATCTTAATAAAGATGATATGAAAATTATTGCAAAAGAATTTAATAAATGTATGGATAAAATTAAATGAGTATTAATAATAAATTAAAAGGAAAAAGAATTGCTTTAATAGGAGGTGCAGGTTTCATTGGACACAACTTGGCTTTAAATTTGAAATCTTTGGGAGCAGAGGTATCAATAATAGACGGTATGCAAGTAAACAACCTTTTATCTCTAGTAGATAATATAGATAATTTGCCTCATCCAGAATTATCTAATGCTTTAGTAATGGAGCGTACTAGAATGCTAAAAGAAGCAAAAGTAAGTTTAAAAGTTCAAGATGCCAGAGATTATAATTCAATGAGTCGTCTTTTGCATAAAATAGATCCTCAAGTAATTGTACAACTTGCAGCAGTCTCTCATGCTAATAGATCTAATAAAGACCCATATTCTACATTTGATCATAGTTTTCGTACTTTAGAAAATTCTCTTGATTGGGCGAGAAGTAGTAAAAATATAGAACAATTTATATTTTTATCATCAAGTATGGTTTATGGTAATTTTAAAGGTGGACAGGTAGATGAAACTGTAAATTGTGAACCATTGGGTATTTACGGAGCAATAAAATACGGTTCTGAAAAAATTGTAATTGGATACAATCAGGTTTTTGATCTTCCTTATACAATAATTCGTCCCTCAGCATTATATGGAGAGAGATGTATAAGTCGTAGAGTTGGGCAAATTTTTATAGAAAATGCACTGTTTGGAGAAGATATTACAATGTCAGATAATGGAAAAGAATCTTTAGATTTTACATATATACAAGATTTAGTCGATGGTATTACACTTTGCATAGGAAATAGAAGTTCTCTTAATCAAATATTTAATCTTACTTATGGAAATGCTTGTTCTGTAGCAAACATGGCAGATATAATTAAAAAATATTTTCCTGATATCAAAATTAAAAATGTTGATAGAGATAGGTTAATGCCTCAACGCGGTACCCTCAATGTTGATAAAGCAAAAAGTTTGATTGGATATAATCCCAACTGGTCCTTAGAAGTGGGGTACCCAAGATATATAGACTGGTATAAAAAATTTGCAAATGAAAATCCTAAATTGTTTATGAAAAAATAAATAATTATTTTTATGGATAACATAATAGTTTTTTTAAATGGCCCAAGAGGAGTTTGTGTAGTAAAAAAAATAAAAAATTTAAATTATAAAATTTCTAAATTAATTCTTCCGTTAGACAAAAAGTATGATGAACTCCAATTTGAGTTGAATAAAATAGGATTAGATTGTTTAAGAATAGGCGACGTAAATAGCCCTGAGACTATATCAATGTTAAAATCATTAAAACCAAACCTTTTTATAATTGCTGGTTTCTCAACAATATTTAAAAAAAATTTAATCGATATTCCAAAAAAAGGTACAATAAATCTTCATGCTGGTCGTTTACCAAAATATCGCGGTGGATCACCATTAAACTGGCAAATTATAAACGGAGAAGATAAAGCTGGTATATCT
>MDTA01217451.1_pt1 | contig 11810 bp, 8 predicted proteins | sample 811151 | NCBI WGS metagenome assembly MDTA01 (sample SAMN05326648, study PRJNA326480) | marine metagenome | isolation source: seawater | place: Indian Ocean: South | collected 2010 | reverse complement strand
TTACAGGTGCCTTCAGCTCTGGCGAAATAAGTAGTTTGGGTTATTGGATTTACGGTAATTTGAGTTCCGTTTCCAATAGCAGCTCCAGCTCCACATCCTCCTTCATACCATACCCAAATTGCTCCCGAACCAAGTATTCCACCACTAAGAGTTAAAGTTGTGGGAGATCCAGAACAAACCGTATTATTTGTAGCAGTTATTGTTGTTGCTTCTTGAGATAATGTTTCAACAGTTATTGCAACCGATACAGCAGCAGTAGTATCACATCCTTCTAATCTTACGTAATATGTAGAAGAGCTAGTCGGGGTTAATCCAGAAAAGATGTTGGTGGTGCTTGTAAAAATAGGTGTAGATGGATTTGTGGTTGGATTAGAGTCGTACCAAGCATACAGTGCATTGGTTCCAAGCGATGCCCCATTGGCAGTTAAGTCAATAGCATCTCCTTCACAAATAGTTGTCTGACTAGATGTTAATGAACTTGGGGCGGTCGATGGGGTTTCTACAATTACTAGTTGGTTAATTGTACTAGAAGAATCACAATTTCCTTCTGCACGTACATAGAAATCTGTAGTGGAAGAAATATTTATAGAAGATAATGGATTGCCAGTTCCAATTATTGTTCCTCCAGCATTTGGGTCTCCATTATACCATACCCATTGAGCACCAGTTCCTAAAGAACCTCCATTAACACTTAAATCTAGCTGTCCCGACCCACAAATTGAAGTGGGATTTGGAATTATTGAAGAAGGATTAGTAGATAGTGTGTTTAGCGAAACAGTGATTTCGTTTGAAGCAAGCGAAGAGCAATTAGTAGTTACAATTCTCCTGTAGCAAGTGTTTTGTGTTACTCCTGCAGGTGGGTCATAATCAGCAGCTGTAGCTCCAAAAATATCTACGAAAGAACCTGTACATCCAATGGATTCTTGCCATTGATATGTGGCCCAAGATAGTGTTGCTGGAGAGCCTGGGTTAACAGAGTTTAAAATTTGAGGATCACCATTGCTTGGGCAGATGCTTTGGTCGCCAGTAATACTTCCAGGATCTATTGAAACGTATTCCCAGTAGATTTCTACTCTTGCGTAATAATCACCATTTTGAATGGTATATTGATTCCAGCTACAAGGAGGATCAGCCAGAATATTTATATTACCAGAAGATGCTCTGCTATCTCTATTGTCATCATCAAAAAGACCAAAAGTGCCGCAGCTGGTTTCATAAGTACATCGCTGACCACAATCATCTTCAAACCCTTCCATTTCAGTAAGAATTGATGTAGCATTGGAGTTGTTTATGGTAAGCCAGTTGTAAGGGATGTTTGGACCATTTGATGGGTTTCCAGTCCACCATACATTATAGGTGTTGGTAGTGCTTATACAGCCAGTGGCTTGCCAAGAAGAAACAGCAGATGCATTGGTGCCGTCATCCATTATCCATATAAACCATGTTGGGTCTTGAGCTCCACCAAATCCACCTCCATCATTGTTATCTGCAGTGGCCATAAGTTCAGAAATACGCAGCTGGTAATTGATGTTTTGAGAAAAAACAACCAATGATAAAATCGAAAATATTAGAAATAGAATATTTCTTTTCATTGCATCATATAGACGTCACTAAAATAGTTTTAGTTGTTGCTATAAAGATAAAAATTTAAACAGATGAATTAAACTTTGAATAAGCTCTCTTTTTCTTTCATTTTAGTAAGTAATGGTCTAGGTGAAAATTTTGGACCATAATTGGCCATTTGTTTCTCCATTCTTTCTACAATATTATCTATGCCATATTGATTCATGTAGCTAAATGGTCCTCCCGACCAAGGTAAAAAGCCAATTCCGAAAACTCCTCCTATATCACCATCTTTAGCATTTTCAATTATTCCTTCTTCAAGACACATAACAGCTTCATTTAAAAGAAGTAGTATTGCTCTTTCATTTATAAGTTCACTGGAAAAATCAATTGGTTTTGGTGATCCAAAAAAGGTGTATGCTTTTGGGTTCTCTCCCGTTTTTTTGCCTTTTTTATTATCGTAATTGTAAAATACTTTTTTATTTTTTTTACCTAAATATCCTGCCTGAAACATTTTTGGGAGTGCTTTACTTACCTTCACTCCTTCTCTTTGAGCGACTAAATCTAGCATTTCTCCTCCCATTACATGTGCTCCTATATCAATCCCAACTTCATCCATGAGAGCTACAGGCCCTACGGGCATTCCTAGCTTTTTTATAGATTTATCAATAGTAGTAATTTTCGCTCCCTCTTCAATCATTAATAGAACTTCATTTAAATATGGGGCAAGTATTCTATTTACATAAAAACCTGGAGAGTCGTTAACTACAATACAAGTTTTACCCTGACGAACTCCTAATTCATAGCAAGTTGAAAGAGTTTTTTCTGAAGTTTGATTGGTTTTAATAATTTCCAAAAGAGGCATTTTTGGAACAGGGGAGAAATAATGCATTCCAACAACATTTTCTGGGTGTTTTGCTGCTTTAGCCATCTCAGTTAGAGGAAGAGAGGATGTATTTGAAGCAAAAATGAAATCTTCTTTGCAGTTGTCTTCAAGTTCTTGAATAACCTTTTTCTTAACCTCCATATTTTCTACAATAGCTTCAATGACAATTGGTAATTTGTTAAATCCACTGTAATTGGTTTGTCCAATTGTTCTTTGAATCGTGCTTTTTGCATCTACAAGAGGAATTTGTTTTCTTTTTACTTTTTTGTTTAATGTTTTCCAAATTGTAGATTTTGCATTGGAAATTATTTTTTCGTCTAGGTCTTTTAGAATGACATCAATTTTATTATTTATGGATATATCAGCAATCCCTGCACCCATGAATCCTGCACCTAAGACACCAATTCGATCAATTTTAATGGGTTGTTCTTTGTAAGGGTTTTTCTTTTTATCTGTCATATTAAAGAAAATTCCTCTTAGTGCTTTTGATACATCTGAAAGCATTAGTTCTTCAAACTTTATTACTTCTGCTTTGTAACCTTCAATGGATCCTTTTTTTATACCTATCTCAACACAATTGATTATTTCAACAGGGGCAGGGTAGTTTCCTTGAGTTAGTTTGTTTACTTTTTTCTTAGCAGCTTTAAAAACAACCGATCTGCCAATAGAGGTGTTGTCAAGAAATTTATTAAGTGTACTTTTTTTTATTTTTCTATTGTATTGGTTGTTGATTAGTTTTTTTACAAGTTTAGTTGCAGCTGCATGTAATTTATTTTTGTTTACTACATCATCAACAAGCCCTATTTTCTTTGCTTTTTTGGGGAATATGTTTTTCCCTGTTAACATCATATCTAAAGCATTTTGAACACCAACTAGTTTGGGTAATCTTTGTGTGCCACCTCCACCTGGAAGAAGCCCTAATTTAACTTCCGGAAGAGCGAGTTTTGTTTTAGGGTCGTCAGAGCAAATTCTTCCATGACAGGCTAGTGACATTTCAACTCCAAGACCATAGCAAGTTCCACTAATTGCAGATACAATAGGTTTTTTACAATTTTCTATCATAAAAAGTAAATCATGACCTTTTTTGCTAATAGGTTGAAAATCACCTACTTTTTCTGCGTTGAATGCTTTTATGTCTGCACCAGCAATAAAATCTGCTTTAGCGCTTATAAGAACTGCTCCGTTAATCGAATTGTCGTTATTAATGGTATCAAATATGTTTTCAAATTCATCCACTAATAATGGGGATACAATATTCATTTTCTCTTTTTTGAAATCAAGCCATATTGTTGCAATCCCATTTTCTTTTACTATTCTAAAAAAGTCGTTTTCCATTTTTCTTTTTTAATTGTATTTTTTTATAATCATTGCATGTCCATGAGCTCCTGCAGCACATGCTGATAGAATCCCATAATTACCACCTTCATGAATAAGTCTATTGGCAGTTGTGTTTAATAATCTTGCTCCTGTAGCTCCAAAAGGATGCCCAATTGCAAGAGATCCCCCCCAGCAATTTAATTTTTTCCTATCAACTATGCCTGTTTTTTCAGACTTATTAAGCTTTCTTTTGGCAAAATCATCTGATTCTAAACAATTAATATTGGCTAAAACTTGGCCAGCAAAAGCTTCATGAATTTCAATTACGTCCATTTGTGAAAGTTGTAGTTTTGCTTTATCTAAAACTTTACTCATTGCAAAGGCGGGCCCTAATAGCAATTCTTCTTTTAGTTCTTGCCCTGTAAAACAAAATTCAATAATTTCTGCTTTTGGTTGTAAACCAAGCTCTTTAGCTTTTGATTCTTTCATTAATAAAACTACAGCTGCTCCGTCTGTTAAAAAAGAAGAGTTGGCAGCTGTTAGGGTTCCGTTTTTTTTGTCAAAAGCAGGTCTTAGCTTGGAAAGTTTTTCCAATTTTGAACCTGGTCTAATGCCGTTGTCTTTATGAATGTAATTGAATTTTTTTCCAACCTGAACGGGGACTACTTCTTTTCCTAAGTGACCTTCATCCCAAGCCTTTTGGGCTAGGTTGTGAGAAAGGATTGCAAATTCATCTTGCTCTTTTCTTGAGACATTGTATTTGGATGCTAAGGTGTCACAATCTTGCCCCATTGTTTTTCCAGTTGTAAACTCTGAAATTGATGGTTTTTCAGGAAGAAAATCTTTTGGTCTTAATGAACTAATAAATTTAAGTTGATCTTTTATGGTTTTTAATTTTTGTGCCTGAAATAATTTTTTTCTCATGGTTCGTCTAAATCCAATTGGTGTATCAGATGTGCTGTCAACACCACCAGCAATTACAACATCTGCAATACCAGTACTTATTTCTCCAATTGCCGATACGATTGCTCTGTTTGCAGAAATACATGCTTGCGTTACCGTGTGGCATGGAGTAGTGTGGGGTATTCCAGCGGTTAAAGAAGCTTCTCTGGCTACATTGCTTGTTTTGATGTTGGATATGACAGTTCCAAGAACAACACTATCAATTTTAGATTTTTCTATACCCGTTTTGGCTAATAAGCCTGAAATGGCCAACTGACCAAGTTCGTATGACATTAAGTCCATGTATTGTGATCCTGATTTTAAAAAAGGTGTTCTGCATCCTTCAATAAGTACAATCTTGTCTTCCATATAATTTGTGATGTTTTGCTTCAAATCTACATAATATATGCATGCATTGAAAATTATTTAGAAATTATTAGCAATTATCTCATAAATAAATGTTATTTATCTAATTTTTGTTTTGTTTTATTTCAAAATACAATGCAGTGTGAATTAATTTTATCATATTTGTATTCTATTGGACAAGTATGAAGAAATAGCACAAGGTATTATTGTTAATAAAATTAGAGTTTCTTGGCTTGAAATTTCTAAGATGTACAATGAGATGGCCGTAACAATTGGAGGGACTATGTCAATGGCATTTGTTTTACTAACAATAAATGAACGATACGGTACTCCAGTAACAAAAATTGCTCCAAGAATGGGTATGGAGCCCAACAGTCTTTCAAGAATTCTTAAATCATTGGAAGCTAAGGGCGCCATTTACAAAAGAAAAGATCCTGATGATAAACGAAAAGTGTATATATGCCTTTCTGAATATGGTATGCAATTAAGGGAAATAGCATTCAAGCGTCTATTTGATTTTGAAAAACTAATTCAACAAAGAATTCCTGAAGATAAAATAAAAGTTTTCTTTGAAGTGATGAATCAAATTCCTTCCATTGTTAGTGATTTTAGGGAAAATAAGTGAAAATTTTCTACCAGCAGTACTCTCCTTTTTCAATGAAATATTTAGCTATTCTTCTTCTTTTTAGAGTTGGATTTATTTTATGATTTGGCGTAAGCTTTCTGGTAAATAGTTTTAAAAATCCTTTGTTTTTTCTACTTGCTAAACTATCTATAATAGTATTGGATTTATCTCTTATTGTGTTGGTGCAAGTGTAAAGTTGTAAGTCAAGAATATCTTTTTTGATAGATAATTCTGTTGGGTTAATGTTAGATTTTTGATTTAATTTTTGAATTCTTAAATAAAGAGATTCGATAATGAAAATTTCAGAAAGAATATCTGCTAAATCCATTACAATTTCTTGTTCATCTGCAAGTTTTAGCCCCAATAACTTTCCTGTGTGTCCTGAAAGAATTAAAAACAAATCTTTGAATAATTCAATACGCTCACCAATTGATTGGTTGGTAAACGGTAGTAGTGTTATTAATAGCTTTAGAGGAATTTTCTTTCCTGCTTTGATTAGATTAAGCTCTTTGGATTTAAAAGCTCTTTTCATGAGTTCAGCAAATGTTAACATTCTGTTTATTTCATTTGTCCCCTCATAAATTCTGGTAATTCTGGCGTCTCTGTAACCCATTTCAACTCCGGCTTCGACACTGTATCCCATTCCACCATAAATCTGTAATGTTTCGTCAACACAATAATCTAAAGCTTCAGAACAGTAAACTTTTAAAATCGCACATTCTATAGCATATTCTCTGAGTGCTTTTATTTTAGTTTCATTTTCTGGAGTGCCTTTTGCAAGTAACTCTTTTTCTTTTAAATCAATGTTTTTACCTGTTCTGTAAAGTGCTGATTCAGTAGAAAAAATAAGCCTTGCCATCTCTCCAATTTTGTATTGCATAGCAGTGAACTCTGCAATACTTTTATTGAACTGCTTTCTTTCAATAGCATATTGAATTCCTTTAGAAAGTGCAAATTTAGATCCTCCATTTGTGCTTGCAGCAAGTTTTATTCTTCCGGAGTTAAGAATATTCAGCGCAATTTTAAATCCTTCTTCTCTTTTGCCTAATAAATTTTCTTTTGGAACCGGACAGTCGTTAAAGAAAACTTGTACTGTAGAAGATCCTTTGATTCCTAGTTTTTTTTCTTCTTCACCAAGTGTTATGCCACCAAATTCTTTTTCAACAATAAAAGCAGATAGGTTTTTATCATTTTCAATTTTAGCAAATACAATAAAAATATCTGCAAAACCACCATTTGTAATCCACATCTTTTGACCCGTGATTAGGTAGTTGCCGTCATCACCAAAAATTGCTTTTGTTTTGCCAGAATTGGCATCAGATCCTGATTCAGGTTCTGTTAGAGCATAGGATGCTTTGTATTGAGCTGTAGCAATTTTAGGTAGGTATTTTTCTTTTTGCTCTTTAGTTCCGTAATAAACTATGGGAAGAGATCCTATGGAAGTTTGAGCGCCAATTGTGGTGGCAAAAGAAAAACCTGGTGCTATTGCTTCGCTAAAAAGTAAGCCTGTGTTAAAGTCTAAATCTAACCCACCATACTCTTCTTTTATGGCTAATCCACATAGGCCAAGTTTAGCAGATTTTTCTAGTAAATCGCTGATAAATTTAAGATCTTTTGAAGCATCGGGTTCACTTGGTAAATGATGCAATTCATTGGCTAGAAAGTCATGTACCATCTCTTTTAGCATTACTTGTTCTTCGTTCCATTCTTCAGCAATAAATATTGAGTTTGGATCTGTTTTTTCAATTAAAAATGAACCTCCTTTAAGTGACATAATGTTCTTGTTTTTTTTTCAAAAGTAACGAATAATCAATTAAATCAATGCATGCATTGTAAATTTTATTGTCTATTTATCGAATTTTTGCTGTTTATATGTTTTTAGCAAAATTGTTTCTTCAAATCAACTTTGTATTTTCTTTGTAAAAGCACATGGAAATGACTTGCGAAAATATTTGTGCTTTGTATAAAGCACAGCTGAATTCCTTTTTCACTAAAAGAGAAATTAATGAGCTAATTGCATTGGCTTTTTTTTCGTCAAATAATTGGAATAAAGTAGATGTTTCACTGAATAAATATTACACTTTAAATGAAAATGAAGTTCGTTTTCATAAACAGGTTATTGGTAGGCTAAAAGCAGATGAGCCAATTCAATATATTTTAGGTCAAACCATGTTTTATGATTTAGTTTTAAATGTTAAACCTGGAGTTTTAATTCCTAGACCAGAAACTGAAGAGTTAGTGGATTGGATTCTTGAATCAGTGGATGATGGAACTTCCTGTTTGGATATTGGTACAGGATCAGGTTGTATTGCATTAGCTCTTAAATCAAAAACCAAAAATGTTAACGTTACTGCCATTGATACTTCAAAAGAGGCTTTGTTAATTGCAAAAGAAAATGCAAAAAACTTAAATCTTGACGTAAACTTTATTGAAGAAGATATTTTTAATCCAAGGCAGATTAAAAAGAAGTGGGATTTTATTATTAGTAATCCTCCCTATATTCCTGAATATGATAAAAATATGATGGATAATAATGTGTTGAATTATGAGCCTCATAATGCCCTTTTTGTGAAAGATGATAACCCATTGATTTTTTATAAACAAATCGCAAAATTTTCATTAAAACATCTCAATAAAGGTGGAACTGTTTTTTTTGAAATTCATCACAGTATGGGATTGAAAATAGTAGAATTATTAGCATCTTTAGGTTTTGTTGATGTAGAGTTAAAAAAGGATTTACAACAGAAAGATAGAATGGTCAAAGCCAAATTAGGTTTGTTTTAGAAATGTCTGAAAAAATTAAAAATAAGATTGAAAAGCTTAGAGAGCAGATCTCAGAATACAATTATCAGTATTACGTTTTGAACAACTCTGTTGTTTCCGATTATGATTTTGATTCGCTTTTAAAACAATTAGAGGAGCTTGAAACTAAGTATACTCAATTTGATGATGCTAATTCTCCGACTAGACGTGTGGGAGGAGATATCACTAAGAATTTCCCCAGTGTCAAGCATGGGTTCCCAATGCTTTCTCTAAGTAATAGCTATTCAAAAGATGAAATTTTAGATTTTGAAAAAAGAATTTCTAAAATTATTAATACCAGCTTTGAATATACTTGTGAGCTTAAGTACGATGGAGTAGCCATTAGCTTAACATATGAAAATGGAGAGTTAGTTAGGGCTGTAACTCGTGGAGACGGAGAAAAAGGAGAAGATGTTACTGCAAATGTTAGAACTATTAATTCTATTCCTTTAAAACTAAGAGGAAATTATTTAAAAAAATTTGAAATAAGGGGGGAGATTATTTTTTCTCATAAAGCATTTCAGAAGCTAAATAATCAAAGAAAACAAGATGGTGATCCTATTTTTTCCAATCCAAGAAATACAGCTTCTGGAACTATAAAAATGCAAGACTCTTCTATTGTTGCTTCAAGAAAATTGGATTGTTTTTTATATGGTTTATACTCAGATGATTTGCAAATTGATTCAAGCTTTGAAGTTTTTAACCTAATTTCTAAATGGGGGTTTAAATCTCCATCAATTGAAAACAGGTATGTCGAAAAGGTAGCTTCTATTGACAAAGCAATGGAGTTTATAAATTATTGGGATAAGCAAAGGGTTCACCTCCCTTTTGATATTGATGGTATTGTACTAAAAGTAGATCGTATTGATTTTCAAAAGCAACTAGGTTCCACAGCAAAATCTCCAAGATGGGCAATAGCTTATAAGTTTAAAGCTGAGCGAGTTTCAACATTATTAGAAAATATAGTTTATCAAGTAGGTAGAACTGGGGCAGTAACTCCGGTTGCTTTGCTTAAACCTGTTCATTTAGGAGGAACCATTGTTAAAAGAGCAAGTATCCACAATGCTGATCAGATGGCTAAATTAGATTTATGTATTGGAGATGTTGTTTTTGTTGAAAAAGGAGGAGAAATAATACCTAAAATTATTGAAGTTGATTTAGCAGCTAGGAAATCATCATTATCAACTGCTAAGTTTATTGAACAATGCCCTGAGTGTGGTTCAGCTTTAGTTAGGAATGATGGCGAAGCTCAACATTATTGTACCAATGCGATTAGTTGTCCTCCTCAGATTAAAGGTTCAATTGAACATTTTGTAGGGCGTAAAAAAATGGATATTGAAGGTTTTGGGGCTGAAACTGTAGAATTGTTGTATCAGAATAAGTTACTTGGCAATATTGCTGATATCTATGAGTTGTCCTATAATGATCTGATTCCCTTGGATAGAGTTGCTCAGAAATCTGCAACAAATCTGATTAAGGCAATTAAAGACTCCAAATCAATTCCTTTTGAGAAAGTATTGTTTTCACTTGGTATTAGACATGTTGGTGAAACAGTTGCCAAAAAATTGGCTAGGAATTTCAAATCAATTGATGTGCTAATGAAGGCATCATTGGAGGAATTGGTTGAAGTAGATGAAATAGGAGAAAAAATAGCCATTAGTTTAAGAGATTATTTCTCTAATGAAAAACAGATAGAAATTATTAAAAGATTAAAAGCTTATGGACTAAACTTTACTGTAAAAGAACAGCTAAATAGTTCAGAAATTTTTAAAGGATTGAATATTGTAGTTTCTGGAAAGTTTACCAATATTTCAAGAGATGAGCTTAAAAATGTAATTGAAAAAAATGGAGGGAAAGTAGTGTCTTCAGTTTCGTCTAAAACTGATTTGATAGTAGCTGGGGAAAATATGGGACCTAGCAAGTTGACAAAAGCCCAAGCGTTAAATATTGAATTGTGCTCGGAAGAAGATTTTTTAAAAAAAATAGCGGATCCTCAAATTGAAAAAACTAAAAATATTTCCACACAGGGAGAATTACCATTTTAGATATATATTCGTAGTGTATGTTTAATATTCTTAAAATAAAAAAAATAATAGGCAAGAGAGTATTGAAAAATATTCTCAAGAAGAAAATAAATAGAAAAGTTCGTTTTTGTAATATTAAAGAGGCGAATTCATTTGGGATTATATGTGTGGTTAAAGATGAGAATGATTACAAAAAAATTCTTAAGCTAATTAAGTATTTAAGAGATGAATTTGGTATAAGAGGAATAAAAGCATTAGCATTTTACACCAAAAAAGACAACCCTCATTTCCTTCAAAGTAGATTAGGTTTTGACTTTTACAATATCAAAGACTTAAACTGGTTTTGTTTTCCCAATACCATTATTTCAAGAAATTTTATAAATGAAAATTTTGACATCCTTCTTGATATTACTGATGGTGATATTGTTGCTCAACAATTTACCCTTTATTATTCTAAGGCATCTTTAAAGGTGGGTACTTTTTCTAAAAAGAATAAGCCTTTCTATGATTTAATGATTGATTTTAAAGGAACAGATTTTCAGGAAAATATTAACCATGTGGTTAATTATTTAGACATGATTAATAATAAAAAAGAAGATTCAAAATAGCTCAACAAATATTATTTTAATAGGAATGATGGGTTCCGGAAAGTCTACTGTAGGAAAGATTCTTAATGGTTTATTGGATGACTTTAAGTTAATAGACACAGATAAAGAAATTGAAAAAAATACAGGAATGTCTATTGCTAATTTATTTTCAACTTATGGGCAACAACATTTTAGAAATTTAGAATCTAGCTTGTTAAATAAAATAGATGCCAATCTAACAATACTTGCAACTGGAGGAGGAATGCCTTTCTTTAATGATAATTGGACCTGTTTAGATGAGTTGGGAACCACTTTTTTTCTCAATCATCAATTGAATCAATTAATTTACAATTTGAAAAGAACAGCAAATAAAAGACCTCTATTTAATGAGTCTACTTTTACTGATTTATATCAAAAGAGAATGCCACTATATAAAAAGGCAAAATATACTATTGAATGCTCTGATTTAGCCCCTAGACAAATAGCCAATGCTATTATTGATTTGCATCAATCTAACTGACCTTCAAGCATTAATAAAAAGGCGTAGTCTAGAGCAATTTCTTTTAAGTATTCAAACCTTCCGCTAGATCCACCATGACCAGCACTCATGTTTGTTTTTAGAAGAACTAGATTACTATCTGTCTTTAGTTCTCTAAGTTTAGCAACCCACTTTGCTGGTTCCCAATATTGTACTTGAG
>MDTA01038984.1_pt1 | contig 11811 bp, 9 predicted proteins | sample 811151 | NCBI WGS metagenome assembly MDTA01 (sample SAMN05326648, study PRJNA326480) | marine metagenome | isolation source: seawater | place: Indian Ocean: South | collected 2010 | reverse complement strand
CGGCGCCAACAACCCTTCGGACAGGCCTGCGGGCGGCACCACGCCAAGCGCGTCCCGGTACAACCCAAGGTCCTGCACCGCAAGCCACCGTGCTTCACCTGCGATCCGCACTTCCAATGCGCGCGCCTCGCGACACAGCTCCTCGAGCCACGACTCAACCTGGACGAGCTCGGCAGCCGCACGGTTGCAAAGTTCCTGCAAACTGAGGTCGCCAAGGCGCTGCAACACAAGCTCGAGTTCATCGGCGTCAGTCGCCTGTCGCGAGGCAGTCAGGCATTGCGCATGCTCATGCACTTCGACGAGCACATCTGGATCGATCAGGTCGCGCAGCGCTGCCTGTCCCACCAGCTCCGCCAACAGTTCACGGTCCAGGCTCAGGGCCTGGGCTTTGCGCTCCGCCAGCGGGGCGTCCTGCTCGTACAAGTACGCGGCGACGTACGAAAACACCAATGACTTGGCAAACGGCGAAGCACGCGACGTCTCGGCCTCGTGCACGCGTATCTGTCCGCTGTGGACCTTGCGGAGCACGTCGCGCAACGCGTCCAGATCAAACTGGTCGGCCAGGGCCTCGCGGTAACACTCCAGCATGATCGGAAAATCACCAAACTGGCGCACCTTGGCCATCAGCTCGGCACTCTTCATACGCTGAGCCCACAAGGGTTTGCGCTGCGTCTGCGTGCGGCGCGGCAACAGCAGCGCACGTGCGGCACTCTCGCGAAACAGCCCTGCAAACATAGCCGTGTTGGCGAGTTGTTCAACCAACAGTGTTTCGACATCTTCCGGCTCGGGGAAAAAGTCGTCCATGTCGGGGAGTTCTTCGGCATCCGCAAAACGCAGCACGATGCCATCGTCCGCATACATTACCTGTATTTCAAAGCCGGCCCGCGAACCGAGGCGTCGTTCCAGGGCCATGGCCCAAGGCGCATGAACACGAGCCCCCATTGGGGTCAGAATGCACACACGCCAGTCGCCCAGCTCGTCCGGAAACTTCTCCACCACAATGGTGCGGTCGGTGGGTACCGCCCCTGTGTGTTGCTGCTGCTCCTGCAGATAATCAAGCAGGTTGCCTGCCGCGTACTGGCTGGCAATCGCTTCGTTCGCAATTTTGTCCGCTGCGGCATCGCGCGACATCGCCAGCAGCTCGCGCGAGGTCTGGCCGATGGCAAGCCCAAGCTCCGGGTCACGGCCAGGCCCATCCCCATGCCAAAACGGCAACTTGCCTGGCTCGCCAGGCGCCGGTGAAACAATGACACGATCGCGGGTAATTTCCTCGATGCGCCAACTGGTAGCGCCTAACGCGAACACTTCGCCGGCGTGCGATTCAAAGACCATCTCCTCGTCCAGCTCGCCAACTTTTGGGCCGTCCGGTCCAACATGAACGGTATAGAGCCCACGGTCTGGAATCGTGCCAACGTTGGTGCGCACAACCATCGCGGACCCACGCCGCGCAGAGAGCGTGTCGTTTGCCCGGTCCCAAGTCAGGCGGGGCCTGAGTTCCACCTGTCCCACAGCCGCGTATCTGCCGCACAACATCTCCAGGACCGAGTCCAGACCGGCATCACTCAAATCGTTGTACGGTGCCGCGCTACGCACGGTGCGCGCAATGTCAGCGCGCGACATCGGCGCAACACAACACATCGCCACAATCTGCTGCGCCAGGACATCCAGCGGATTGCGCGGCAAGGAAATAGCCTCAAGTGTGGCACTACGCATACGCCCCGCAACCACCATCGCTTCCAGCAAGTCACCACGATGTTTGGGATAGATGCGACCAACGCTCGCTGCACCCACCTGATGACCTGCGCGCCCAACGCGTTGCAGACCGCGAGCAACAGAGCCTGGTGATTCAACCAGTACCACAAGTTCAACGGCGCCCATATCGATGCCCAGTTCCATGGTACTGGTCGCCACGATCGCGCGAATCTCACCTTGCTTGAGTCCTTCCTCTATCGCGCGACGTTGCGCATGAGACACGCTGCCGTGATGTGCCCAGACCAGTTCCTCTTCCGCCAGCTCGTTCAACTGCTGCGACAGCCGTTCTGCAAGCCCGCGACTGTTTACAAACACGATGGTGCTGCGCGAACCGCGAATCTCTTCCAGCAGCGCCGGTACCACGACGCTCCAGATGCCCCGCTCCCTTGGCATCGTTGCACCATCGGGATTGCTGAGTTCCGCCAGCAGTGTGGACGGCCGCTCACGCGGACGTTCAGCGACGCGGTGCATCTCGGGAACTGGCACGACGACGGCCAGATCCAGGTTTGGCGGTGTCGTGGTATCAATGACATCAACGAAGAGCTGGCCACACAGGAAGTGCGCCGCCACCTCTTGCGGCGAGACGGTTGCGGATAACCCGATACGCTGTGGCGTGACGTCTGTCAGTTGTTCAAGACGTTCGAGGCTCAGGCTCAGGTGCGCCCCCCGCTTGGTGCTTGCCAACGCATGCACCTCATCGACGATAACTGTGTGCACTGACTGAAAATGCACTGCCGCTTTTGACCCAAGCAGCAGGTACAAGGATTCTGGCGTTGTCACCAGAATTTCGCCCGGGTCGCGCGCCTGCCGTCGGCGTTCGTTTTGCGGCGTGTCGCCTGTGCGCACATCGACGCGCGGCAACGTGATGTCTTCATCCAGTCGCTCGGCGCTCCGCTGGATACCAACGAGGGGAGCCGTCAGGTTGCGCTCGATGTCGTAGACCAACGCCTTCAATGGCGATACGTATACAACCTGAATACCGACTTGAGCTTGCGCGCCATCGCTGACGACGCGGTTGATAGCCCATAAAAATGCTGCGAGCGTCTTGCCGCTGCCAGTGGGTGCCAACAGGAGCGCATTACGGCCATCGGCGATCGCCGGCCAGCCGGATGCCTGCACATCCGTTGGTGCAGGGAAGGCCCGCTCGAACCAGTGCCGTACGGACGCCGAGAACGGTGCGAGCGGTGTATCGGTCGCCACGCCGCGACTCAAATCGGCGCGGTCAGGCTGACAGGAGCGTACTCAGGCGCCGACGACCTCAAGACCGCGTGGACAGCTGACACCAGTACCACCAAGCCCACAATAGCCCCAAGGCTGTTTCGCCAGGTACTGCTGGTGATAGTCCTCGGCAAAGTAGAACGTTGGCGCCGGCAGGATTTCCGTCGTGATGGCACCGTAGCCAGCGCGCGACAACGCTTTTTGGTAAGCACGTCGGCTCTCTTCCGCGAGCGTCTGCTGTTCTTGTCCATAGGTGTAGATTCCAGAGCGATACTGCGTACCAATATCGTTGCCCTGACGCATGCCTTGGGTTGGATTGTGCGCTTCCCAGAACAACGACAGGAGGTCCTGATAAGAGACGGTGTCCGCGTCAAAGAGTGCCAGCACGACTTCATTGTGCCCCGTCAGCCCGGAACAGACCTCTTCATAACCGGGATTCGGGGTATAGCCGGCGGCATATCCAACCGCCGTCAAGTAGACGCCAGGCGTCTCCCAGAACTTGCGCTCAGCACCCCAGAAACAGCCGAGCCCGAACATCGCGTGGCGCAGATGCTCCGGGTACGGCGGCAGCATCGGATTGCCGTTCACAAAATGTGTTGACGGTACCGGCATGGCGCTGTCGCGCCCGGGCAGTGCATCTTCGGGACGGGGCATTTCGATGGTTCTGGCCATGTTGCATAGACTCTGGCTGCTCGGGCGGCCTGTCGGTCCGCCTCAGACCTTCCTATACAAAACACAGCCTGGGGGTCTAAAGCAAGCCTGGGCACTCATGTCCAGGCCTCGGGGATCAGGATCGCTTCTGGTTTTCGGTTTCGACCGCCAATGCAAACATGTAACCCACGCCACGGACGGTTTTGATAAGGGTCGGGCGTCGCGGGTCATCTTCGATCTTACGTCGCAGCTTGACGATCGCTGTATCGACCGCACGGTCGTAAGGCGACCATGTCCTGCCAGCCACTTCCTCCAGCAGATGTTCGCGCGACATGACGCGATGCGGATTGCGCGCGAGCACGGCCATCAGGTCAAATTCAAGCGTGGTCAGCGCCACAAGACCATCACGTTCATGGCGCAACTCGCGCCCGTCCAGATTCAGCTGAAAACTGCCAAACCGCAAAGTGGCGCCGCCCACGACCTCAGTCCCATTGCGGCTGGCCGAGCGTCTGAGTACAGAGCGTATTCGTGCCAACAATTCGCGTTCATCAAAAGGCTTCGATATGTAGTCGTCCGCGCCAAGCTCCAGGCCGACGACACGCTCTACGCTGCCCTCTTTTCCGGTCAGGATAATGATGCCAATTTCGGATGTCTGTCGCAGCTCGCGCGTGAGCGTCAAGCCATCGTCACCGGGCATTGTCAGGTCGAGGATGACCAGATCGAATGTAGAGTTGGACATACATTCGCGCATCTCATCACCGTTCTGCGCGACGCTGACTTCAAAGCTTTCGCGTTCGAGATAGCGTTTGAGGAAACGACCTATCTGCGGATCGTCATCCACAACCAGCAGATTTCGTCGCGTTGTCGCACTGTCAGCCACTCGGGCTTCCCTCAAACCGAAAAAACGTAGATCGTCCAGGCAAACCGCTGCATGGAAGCTGAATGCTCTCTTCCAGACGCATGATCTTGCTACCCGTCCACACCAAGGCCAGCAGCAACATGCCCGAATATTAGCACCACTTTGGTGCTTTAAATTCGCCTTTTGTGTATATCGAGATGATTACGCATCGCCGGCCATTGGCAATACCAGTTGAACATCCAGGCCCTCAGAGCTCGCGTGATTCCGCACAAACCCGCCCAGGTTCCTCGTCAGGGCACACACTTGCGCCAACCCCAGTCCTAGCCGGTGGCCTGGCCGGTCGACGCTGACATAAGCGTTAACCACGTCGGCCCAGACAGCGCTCTCATGCAAACCGGGCCCGTCGTCCCGACAACCACACAGGACCCAATCATTTCCGCCGCTGTCGGCACCTTCCGCGTACACCTCAATCTTGCCGCCACGGGGCGAGGCGTCGCGCGCGTTGGCAATCAAATTCCACAACGCGGTGGCAAACGCGCCACGCGGCGCCCGGACATGTAGTCCGGCGCCTTCAACACGCACTATCAACTCGATTGCCGGCGGCAGCAGCTCGCGGGCAAATGCGGCCGCTGCCCGGACCGCTTCAGCAACATCGACAACCTCGAGCGGTGCATGGTCCGACTCGGGCGCAACCACCTGCAGCGTGCGGGTAAAATGGCGCGCGCGCTCGCACGCAACAATTGCCTCTTCAAGCATTTCACGTTGCTCCGTGCCGGGCGGAAAATCATCTGCGAGCAAAGCGGTATTGCCACCGACGATTGTCACCAGATTGTTGATGTCGTGCGCCGCTGCCAGCGCAACGCGAGTCACCATCAAGTCTCGCGCGGTAGCTGTGCTGGACAGCAAGCGCGACAGCTGAGCCAGCCGCAGCGTCAGTCTTACCGCGGACTCTTCACCGTCGTGTAGCTCGAACCAGACAGGCTGCACCACGTTGGTGTCAGTGTTCAACCATTCGCGCTCCAACTGCGGGTCGTCTGTGACGACGCAAAGTGTGTTCGCCGGCACCGGGCCAACCGGGCACAACGCCCGCAGTCGTTCACAGATATCCGCGCGCGCCATGCCGGATGGAGCGAGCCAGATGGACATGCTTACGGCTGCGTTAGCCGGCACAGCGTCACACGTGCGGATGAGCCACGCCGCCGTCGGCTCGTCCCAGGGTTGAACAATACACTCGCCCTGCGCCGAGGGCCCGGCCGCTTGCAGACAGAAGACGCCTGGCCTGCTGATGGTTAGCGTTCCCAGTCGCGGCGTCGGAATGCGTTTGCGGGATAAGTACCGAGGATTTTCATCTTCGCTGAGAAGTACTGCAGTTCATCCAGCGCCATATCAACATGCCGGTCGGAGGGATGGCCTTCAATCTCGGCATAGAACTGTGCAACCGTGAAGCTGGCGTCAGTGATATAACTTTCGAGCTTTGTGATGTTTATACCGTTAGTGGCGAATCCGCCGAGGCTCTTGTACAACGCGGCCGGCACACTGCGGACCTGGAAGACCAGGCTGGTCATGCAGGGCCCTGAGCTTGGGTCCGGTTCAACGCGTTGGCGCGACATGACCACCATGCGCGTGGTGTTGCCGATACGGTCTTCGATGCGCGAACGTAACACCTTCAGTCCATAAATCTCGCCAGCCAGTTGCGACGCAATAGCCGCCGTTGTCTGGTCGCCACTTTCAGCAAGTTGTTTCGCGGCGCCAGCGGTATCGGCACTTTGCACCGGTTTCAGGTTCAACTCAGCGATCAGGTGACGGCACTGGCTCAATGCCTGCACATGACTGGTCACATTCTCGATGGTCTCGAGCGTCGCCCCCTCAACAGCCAGTAATTGGTGCTGCACGGACTGAAAGTGCTCGTCGATAATGTAAAGTCCGGAATCCGGTAGCAGGTGATGTATGTCTGCCACCCTGCCGCCAACCGAGTTCTCGATCGGGATCATGGCAAGGCGCGCGCGCCCATCAGCAACCGCGGCAAACGCGTCTTCAAAACTCTCGCAAGCTACAGGGTCCATGTCAGGATAGGCTTCTACGCACGCCTTGTGCGAGTACGCGCCGGGTACACCTTGATAGGCGATCTTGTTGTCAGCACTCATGGGTTTTGGTCCAGATAAGTTTGCGAATAGTCATCAACCAAGAGCAGGACTTAAGCCTGCCTGTTTACACCGCCTTGACGAAATCTCGGATGGAGTATCCGAGCATGTCCAGCGGTGTGCGCTCGATCGGGTGGCCGGCGCGCGGAAACACGATCATCTCTCCGTTCGGCAGCGCGCGACTGAGCTTCATGCAGGCATCAACCGACGTCAGATGATCCCGGTCCCCAACGCCAACACGGACCGGCTGGCGCACTTCGGCCAACTGCTCCAACGTCAACGGCGGAGCGGCGCCAGTGCGCTCTATCATGCCGGCCGTGCGCTCAATGACCGCGCGCCATCCGATACCTGTGTGACGAGCTTCCAGGGCCGCGGCATAGTTGGGTACCTTCTCGGCAATCACATCAGCATTCAATTCCGTCAACATGCGTCCGGCCGATTCCGGCCCCCATTCGAAAAAAGTGCCAAGCGTATGCAGCGCGCGCACGCGCTCCGGAAAATGCACACACAGAAACAAGCCGACGTAACCGCCCATGCTGTGACCAAACACCGGCACATTGTTCAGCCCGTGCTCATCCAGCAGTGCGACGGCATCCGCCGCCATGGTCTCGTAGCGCAGTTCCTCGCCAGCCGCGGCACGCTCGCCGTGACCATCGAAGTCCATCGTCAACACCGTAAAAGCATCAGCGAACTGATTGGCTAACGGCGCCAATTGATCTTTGGCGCCAAGCGCGGCGTGCAGCAATAGTATGGGCGGTTTATCCATATCAACAATAGCCAAGCACAATAGCGGGCAATAACTCTTTAGTTTAGCTCGGGCGACGACTGTCTGCGCGAATTGAAACTCTAACTTTGCCCGGCCACGTCAAGGCTCCCGTTCGCAGCGTGTCGACGCTATATTGGGGCTCTTTGTCTTGGCGCCTTATTACCCATGCAAGATTCATTTGAAACACTGGAACTGGAACGCGTCGGCCAACATGTCGTAATCGTGCGTATGAACCGGCCTGACGCCGCCAACGCCATGAATACGCAGATGGGCCTCGAGTTGCGCGATCTGTACACGAGCTTTTACGTCGATCCTGGCGACACTCGCTGCATCGTGCTGACCGGTGCCGGTGACAAGGCGTTCTGTGCCGGCGGTGATCTCAAGGAGCGCAACGGCATGACGGACGCTCAATGGCAAAGCCAGCACGCGTTGTTCGAACAGATGAGCATGGCGATGATGGATTGCCCGGTGCCGATCCTGGCAGCCGTTAATGGCGCGGCTTACGGCGGCGGCTGCGAAATGGTTGCAACGGCCGACTTTGCCTATGTGGCCAAACGCGCACGCTTTGCGCTGACAGAGGTAACGCTCGGCATCATGCCCGGTGCGATGGGCACGCAGAATCTGCCGCGCGCAGTCGGCGTGCGCCGCGCAAAAGAGATCATCCTGACGGGCCTGCCGTTCTCGGCCGACGAGGCGTTCGAATGGGGACTTGCCAACAAGCTTTGCGAGAACGACGAACTGATGAGCGCGGCGCTCGCAACAGCCGAACGCATCGCAAGCAACGCGCCCATTGCGACGCGGCAAGCGAAGAAGTCAATCACGATGGCTGCACAAATCGATGCGCGCAATGGCTACATGTTCGAGATCGAAGCCTACAACCGCATGGTGCCCACCGAGGACCGGCAGGAAGGGGTTCGCGCGTACAACGAGAAACGCAAAGCGAACTTCAAAGGCAAATAAAGAATTTTTCTGATGGGAGACGACCTGATGAGCGACGCGCCGAACATGATGGCAGTCGACGGTGACTACCAAGACATTCGCGACGCAGTAACGAAGTTATGTGATGACTTCCCGAGCACCTACTGGCAAGGCCTTGAGGGGCAGCCGCCGGAGAGCAGTTACCCCACCGAATTCATCAACGCGCTGACGCAGGCCGGATGGCTCGGTGCACTGATTCCGGAAGAGTATGGCGGTTCCGGACTGCCATTGCGGGCTGCCGCTGTGATCATGGAATCCATTCATGCCACGGCCTGCTCAGCTTCGGCAGCTCACGCACAGATGTATACGATGGGTACGGTATTGCGCCACGGCAGCCCTGACCAGAAGCAGAACTACCTGCCGAAGATTGCCAGCGGCGAATTACGGTTGCAGGCGTTTGGCGTCACGGAGCCGAATACCGGTTCTGACACGACGCAGCTGCGCACACGCGCGGACAAGATCGATGGCGGCTACCGCATCAACGGACAGAAAGTCTGGACATCGCGCGCCGAGCACTCGGATCTGATGTTGCTGCTGGCACGCACAACACCCGCGGAAGAATGCAAGAAGCGTACGGATGGCATTTCCACATTCCTCGTGGATCTGCGCGAAGCGGTTGGCAACGGCTGCACCATCACGCCTATCGAGGCGATGATCAATCACAACACCACGCAGATCTTCTTTGACAATCTGGAGATTCCAGATAGCGCGTTGGTGGGTGAGGAAGGCCGCGGGTTCCGCTACATTCTCGATGGCATGAACGCGGAGCGTTGCCTGATCGCGGCCGAGGCCATTGGCAATGGCCGCTATTTTGTGGAGCGCGCCGTTGAATATGCAGGTGAGCGCGAGGTGTTTGGCAAGCCCATCGGTTCCAACCAGGGCGTGCAATTCCCGATCGCACAGGCGCATATGCAAGTGGACGCGGCCGACCTGATGGTCCGCAAGGGCTGCGCGTTATTCGATGCTGGCGCACCCTGCTGCGCCGAGGCGAACATGGCGAAATACCTGGCGGCGGAGGCCAGCTGGGCGGCTGCGCAAGCATGCTTCGACACATTTGGCGGATTTGCGTTTGCATGCGAGTACGATGTCGAGCGCAAGTGGCGCGAAACGCGTCTGTTCCGCACAGCACCGGTATCGGCCAACATGATTCTCAACTTCGTTGGACAGCACGTGCTCGGCATGCCGCGTTCCTACTGAGGGATGGTCTGACAGTGGCGCGTAGACGTCGCAACCGCGATTCGGCGGATGCCAAACAAACTCAACAACCCGCGCAAGAAGCCATCGCCGCGGACGCCGCGACGCAGCAACACGACGCGAAGCTGCAGAGGTTTCGCCTCTGGGTTGGCGTGATTGTGTTCCAGGCGGTATTTGGAGGCAGCATTTTTGTGTTGACCAAAGCGCATTACGAACACCCACCACCGCGGAATCTGGCAGCCAACCAACAGACCGCAACGCCTGGGGTCGCAGGGGCGAGCACCCCGGCGCCCAGGTCGCCCGCGCCCATGACTCCGGCGCCGCCACTTCCCGTTTCGGCATTTCCAAGCAACGATCCCGTTGTGCTGAAGAGCCGTGCGAACGACCAGTTTCTCGCTCGTGACTACAACGGCGCGGTTGCAACCTACGAGAAGTTGAACGCCGTGGAACCGGATAATCCGGACACGCTGAACAACCTGGGCCTAGTATTACATTACGTGAAGCGATCGGACGCGGCGATCGCAAGTCTGGAGCGTGCGGTCGCGCTCAGCCCAAATCACCAACGCAGCTGGTTGACGATGGGTTTTGTACGCAAGGCGCTCGGTCAACGGGCCGCGGCTAAAGCAGCGTTCGAGCAAGTGCTCGCGATCGATTCGAATGCCAGCATCGCATCCGAAGCCCGGCGCATGATGGCCGAGCTGGACTAAGGCGAAGTCCTGACTTCAGTCACGCACTACGACGCTGACCAGCTCGCTGCCACGCTCGCCGGTCGCAGCCCACCCGCCGATGGCGCCGGACATCAGACCGGCTTCGCCACCGGCACGCACGATGTTGAATCCGCCTGGACGGAACTTCGTCAACGATTTCCCTGCCAGGCGTTGCGGCATCCCCTCGGCGATTCCATCGACGCCTTGCAGGACTTCGTCCATGGGTCGCGTCAGTACTTCGTCAAACGCTGCCATGATGCGTTGTCGATCCCAGCCGGCTTTCGCATAGATGCGGTAATGCTCCGGCGATAACACCAGCAACGCGTCGTGCGCCTGGTATTTCTTCGGATGGCCAACGGCCTGCAGCGACTGCGCAAGTGACGCGGTGATGGACTCGGGCGTGCGCGAGAGCTGGTCAAAGTTGGCCAAGACGCCGTCCCCGCCATACAACGTCACGACGGAGTCTTCGCGCGCAAACCCACGTGCGACATGCAGCGGCTGCCATTCTGGATTCGACTCGTCTTCGGCAAAACAGAACGTATATTTGCCAGGCGTTCCCAAGGTCGCGCGATCGATGCCGCCTGGTACGCCGCCACCCACGTTACGCACGATAAGCTGCAGCGTCCGCCCAATGGTCGCGTTGGCACGGTTGCCCTGCCCTAACGCGTTACCGCCGCTGTTCATCCCGATGCGCCGGGAGACCGGGCCGTTGACTATCACGACCGGGCTCGAGAAATAGGTAGTGCACAACAACCCGTGCATACAGAACTCAGGGATCAGCGCTGCCTCAACAACAGCCAGCACTACCGGCATGTATTCCGGCTTGCAGCCGGCCATCACGGCGTTGATCGCCACCTTCTCGACGGTGATGGGATTCAGGTCCGGTGGCATCTCGCCCAGCACCTCATCCGGGTCCCGGGTGGTCCCTTGCAGCATGCGGTAGACGCGTACCGGCGTTGGCGGGATAACCGGCAAGCCATCGCTCCAACCACGGTCGTAGCAAACCTCGTGCGGATCCTCGACCTCCGGCACCGCCAGTTGTCGCGCGCTCAGGTTGACGCCGCCGAAGCGCACGGCAAGGGTTTCGGCCATACCCGGTTGCACACTGAGCGACCCGCAGCCGGGCTGCACGGCTGGGAGCGCCTCGCCAAGCCCCTGAACCTCGGCCAGCGCTTCCCACTCCTCGCGAGCCCAGCCGATGGCGCGTCCGGCCTCCACACCACTCTCGTACCGCAATAACGTCGGTACGGTCTCGATGTCCAAGTGATAAGAGTGTTCGAGCGAGCGATCATCCAGGGCACCGTCGGTCGACTCCGGAAATGTCGGGTCATCCTGACTGTAGATGGTCAGCGGCACCCCACGTGCACGGAGATCCGCGTACACCGGTTCCAGCGCGACGCAAGTGGGGCAATCCCGCTTGACCACGGCAATGTAGCCGTCCGCGAAATTCATAACAGGTTCTCCCGCTCGCCAGGCCCTACGGCTGGTTCGGCGCGCAACATGTCAAAATCACAACCGCCATCAGCCTGCAAAACCTGCTCTGCG
>MDTA01047923.1_pt1 | contig 11813 bp, 11 predicted proteins | sample 811151 | NCBI WGS metagenome assembly MDTA01 (sample SAMN05326648, study PRJNA326480) | marine metagenome | isolation source: seawater | place: Indian Ocean: South | collected 2010 | reverse complement strand
GATTTCACAAGTGGAAAAGCTGGAAAAAAATAGTAAAATTAGTAAAATTAGTGGTTTTTTCCAGAAAAGGATATGATAGAAAGGGTATGAAATCAACTGTGGTTAAACATTTTAAAAATAAAATTACATTTATTAAAAATAAACAAATACATATATCATCTACACAATTAAAAAAGCGACCAAATGAAATATTTGATGGGAAACATTGATATAAAAAACAATATTGAAAAAATATTAGATGATAATAAAGCGCAAAATATAACGTGCATCAACTTAAAAAATAAATCATACATAGCAGATTATATGATTATAGCTTCTGGGACATCTTCAAGACATTTGCAGGCTTTATCTGAAATTCTTGTTGTTCAATTAAAAAAATTAGGAGTAGACAATTGCCGTATTGAGGGGAAAGATAGTAGTGATTGGAAATTAGTTGATGCGCATGATGTAATTGTACATATTTTTCATCCAGAAAAAAGAGAGTTTTATGATTTAGAAAAAATGTGGTCAGAAGAAATTCCAAAGGAAAAAGCAATGATATGAAAAAGTTTGTTATTTTAATATTTGTTTTTTTTATTTTTTTCCATGGAAAAATTTATTCAAAAAATAATCTTTACGAAAAAATAGATCTTTTCGGTGAGGTATTAGAAAATATTAAAAAAGAATACGTTGATGATGTTAATCAAGCTGAAATTATGGACTCAGCAATTAATGGTGTACTTCAATCTTTAGATCCCTATTCGGCTTATATGAGTCCCGAACTTTACAAGGAAATGCAAACAGATACTAGTGGTCAATTCGGAGGCCTAGGAATAGAAATCGGGATGGAGGCTGGAGTAGTAAAAGTTATATCGCCTATAGATGACACACCAGCTAGTAAAGCCGGCATTAAAGCAGGTGACTACATTGTTAAAATTGGTAAAGAGCAAGTACAGGGAAAATCTTTGCTAGAGGCAGTGAAATTAATGAGGGGACCTGTTGGAACATCTATTGACCTTACTATTAGAAGAAAAAATGTCAAAAAACCTTTAGAGTTTAAAATTGAGAGAAAAATAATTGAGGTTCAATCTGTAAGCTCAAAAATAATAGGTGACGAAAAAAATTTAGGTTATATTAGATTAAAATCATTTAATGAAAATAGTGACAAACAATTTTTAAAATCAATTAAAGAATTTGAAAAAAAATCAAAAATTAAGGGTTATGTTCTGGACCTCAGAAATAACCCTGGAGGATTATTAAATCAAGCAATTAATATAACCGACTTTTTTTTGGACGACGGAGAAATTGTTTCAACTAAAGGAAGAAAAATATCAGAAACTAGAAAGTTTTTTGCAAGAAAGGGTGATCAAATTAAAGGCAAACCCATTGTTGTTTTAATAAACTATGGGTCTGCGTCGGCTTCTGAAATATTTGCGGGAGCTTTAAAAGATCATAAAAGAGCAATAATTTTAGGTGAAAGCTCTTATGGGAAGGGTTCGGTACAATCTATTATACCTTTAAGAAATGGCGGAGGTATGAGGTTAACTATTTCTAAATATTATTTACCATCAGGAAAATCAATTTCAGAGGTAGGGGTGACACCAGATATATTAGTTAAGGAAGAAGAAGAAAATTTTATCATTAACTCAGATACGGATAACCAACTAAATTACGCTATTAAGCTTTTTAATTCTTAAATTATGAACGGAAAAAAACTTCCTATGAGGAATGGAGTAGGAATTATAATTTTAAATAAAATAGATAAAGTTTTTGTAGGAAAAAGAAAAGACAATCCAATTGATAAATGGCAGATGCCTCAGGGTGGTGTTGATAATGGTGAGAGTTATCTCTCTGCAGTAAAAAGAGAATTGCTAGAAGAAACCAGTATTAAAAGTATTAAAATATTAAAAGAATTAGAGGGATTTTTTGAATATGAACTTCCAAAAAGTCTAGTTGGAGTCATATGGAAAGGTAAATTTAGAGGTCAAAAACAAAAATGGTTCATTGCGAAGTTTACCGGCGAAGAAAAAGAGATTAACCTAAAAACTAAAAACCCAGAATTTATTGAATGGAAATGTATTTTTCCAGATGATCTTCCAAACGTAATAGTAGATTTTAAAAAGAATATGTATATAAAAATTTTAAAAGATTTAAAAAAATTTATTGGTTAATGTTTTTTAGCGTATCTATTTTATAAAAAAGTATAAATTTTTCTTTATCGGTTAAGTTCTCATTTTTAATTTTTGCTTCAGCATCATTAATCTGTAACTCAAGAGAATTCTTATCTAAATTCGCTAAATCTTTTGCTGTTGATGTCAGAATTATTAAATTGTTATTTGTGAATTCGACAATTCCTTCCTCTACAAAATATTTTTTTTCAATTTCGCCATGAATTTTAATAACACCTGGTCGTAAAAAAGTTATTAATGGAATATGATCTTTTAAAATTCCCATTTCTCCCTCAAAAGAAGGAATTATTACTTCAGAGGTATCAATTTCGATAATTGATCGATCCGGAGATATCATTTCAACTTTAAATTTGTTAGACATTATTTATTATCTTTTGATAGCTTTTCAGCTTTGTCGACTGCCTCTTCGATTCCGCCAACCATATAAAAGGCTGCCTCGGGTAAATGATCAAATTCGCCCTTACAAATTGAGTCAAAACCTTTAATAGTTGCATCTAAATCTACTAATTTTCCTGGAGAACCAGTAAATACTTCAGCAACAAAAAAAGGTTGAGATAAAAACCTTTGTATTTTTCTCGCTCTAGCAACAGTCAGTTTATCCTCCTCGGAAAGCTCATCCATACCAAGAATTGCTATAATATCTTGAAGAGATTTATATGCTTGTAAAATTCTTTGAACATCTCTTGCAACTCTATAATGTTCATCGCCAACTATTCTTGGATCTAAGATTCTAGAAGTTGAGTCTAAAGGATCTACAGCAGGATAAATTCCAATTTCTGCAATCTGCCTTGATAATACCGTAGTTGCATCAAGATGTGAAAAAGATGTTGCGGGTGCAGGATCGGTTAAATCATCTGCAGGTACATATATAGCTTGAACAGAAGTGATTGATCCCTTGTCTGTAGATGTAATTCTTTCTTGTAAATTTCCCATATCAGTAGCTAAAGTTGGTTGGTAACCTACTGCTGATGGTATTCTTCCTAATAAAGCTGAAACCTCTGAACCAGCTTGAGTAAATCTAAATATATTATCAACAAAAAATAGAACGTCTTGACCTTCTTTATCTCTAAAATACTCAGCAACAGTAAGTCCTGTCAAAGCTACTCTGGCTCTGGCCCCAGGTGGTTCATTCATTTGTCCATAAACTAAAGCTGCTTTCGACCCTTTACCATCGGTCTTAATTACACCAGACTCTATCATTTCATGGTAAAGATCATTACCTTCTCTAGTTCTTTCTCCTACCCCAGCGAAAACTGAGAAACCACCATGAGCTTTTGCTATATTATTTATTAACTCCATAATTGTAACTGTTTTTCCTACTCCTGCTCCTCCGAATAAACCAATTTTTCCCCCTTTGGCATAAGGAGCTAATAAATCGATTACTTTAATACCTGTAACAAGTTGCTCAGTTTCAGTGGCTTGATCCGTGAATTTTGGCGCAGGTCTATGTATCGGCCATTTTTCTTTTGTTTTGACATCCCCTTTTTCATCAATTGACTCACCAACTACATTAATAATTCTACCAAGTGTTTCGGGTCCTACAGGAACACTTATTGGAGAACCTGTGTTAACTACCTCGTCTCCCCTTTTAAGACCTTCAGTTGCGTCCATAGCGATTGTTCTGACATCATTCTCCCCTAAGTGTTGGGCAACTTCTAAAATTAATTTATTTCCTGAATTATTAGCTTCTAGTGCTGTATAAATTTCTGGAAGATTACTCTCAAAATTAACATCCACTACAGCGCCAATAATTTGTGTAATTTTACCTTTTTTATTCATGACTATAGACTCTCTGCTCCAGATATTATTTCAATAAGTTCTTTAGTAATTGATGCTTGTCTACTTCTGTTATAATTTATTGTAAGCTTATCAACTAATTCACCAGCATTTCTTGTGGCATTATCCATTGCTGTCATTCTAGAGCCTTGTTCACTAGCTGCGTTTTCTAAAAAAGCTTTGAAAACTTGAGTTGATATGTTTTTAGGTAACAAGTCTGATAAAATTTCATCCTCATCTGGTTCAAATTCATATGAAAAAGAACTATCAGTTTTTGTTTCTGTTGTATTTTTTTCAGCGGGTATTATTTGTTGTGCTTGGGGAATTTGGGTAATAACATTTTTAAAGTTATTGTAAAATAGTATACATTTGTCGAACTCATTTTTATTAAATTGACTTATAATTTCTTTACCTATTGTTTCTGCCTCATTAAATGAAAGTTGTTTTTTTTCTTTAAAACTAAATTTTTTAACAATATACTTTCCAAACTCCCTTTTAATTTGATCGAATCCTTTAGAGCCAACTGTTATTATTTTTAAATTCTTACCTTCATTTATAATTTTTTTAAAATTTATTTTTGCAAGTTTGCAGATATTAGAATTGAAACCACCACACAAACCTCTGTCTGCTGTTAACACAACACATAAATAAGTTTTATCTTCTCCTGTACCTACTAATAATTTTGGAGCATTTTCATAATCAGTAATTGTTTTTGTAAGATTTAAAATAATATTCTGCAATTTTTGACTATATGGACGACCTTTCTCAGCATTTTCTTGAGCTTTTCTTAATTTTGCAGCTGCAACCATTTTCATAGCTTTTGTTATCTTTTGTGTGGATTTTACACTTTTTATTCTTTTTTTAAGATCGTCTAAACTTGGCATTATTTAAATCCTTTTTTGTAAGTCTCAATTATTTGAACAAGAGATTTCTCCGTTTTTTCATCTAATTTACCAGATAGTTGTATGTCATCAATGATTTCAGGTTTTTCTGATTTAACCTTGTCAATGATATCTTTTTCAAATTTTTTAATTTGTCCTGTTTCAATATCATCTAAGAAACCTTTTACTCCTGTAAAAACAGATATAACTTGCTCTGCTACTGTCATTGGAGAGTATTGATCTTGTTTTAAAAGCTCTGTAAGTTTTGCACCTCTATTTAATAATTTTTGGGTAGATGCGTCTAAATCTGATCCGAATTGTGCAAAAGCTGCCATTTCTCTGTATTGAGCTAGTTCTAATTTTATCGATCCAGCAACTTTTTTCATGGCTTTGGTTTGAGCAGCTGACCCTACCCTAGAAACTGATAAACCAACATTTACTGCTGGTCGAATTCCTTGGTTAAATAGTTCAGTTTCTAAAAATATTTGACCATCTGTAATAGAAATTACGTTAGTTGGTATGTAAGCAGAAACATCTCCTGCTTGAGTTTCTATTATAGGTAAAGCTGTGAGTGAGCCTCCGCCATTTTTATCACTCAATTTCGCAGCTCTCTCCAATAATCTACTATGCAAATAAAATACATCTCCAGGATACGCTTCTCTTCCAGGAGGTCTTCTTAACAATAAGGACATTTGTCTGTAAGCAACAGCTTGTTTTGATAAATCATCGTAAACTATGAGTGCGTGCATACCGTTATCTCTGAAATATTCGCCTATTGTACATCCAGTATAAGGAGCCAAAAATTGTAATGGAGCGGAGTCCGAAGCTGTAGATGCAACAATTGTAGTATATTTTAAAGCATCTGCTTCTTCTAAAGTTTTTGTTATTTGAGCAACAGTTGAACGTTTTTGACCTATTGCAACATATACACAATATAGTTTTTTCTTTTCATCAGAAGAATCATTTATTTTTTTTTGATTTATAATAGCGTCTATTGCAACAGCAGTTTTACCTGTCTGCCTATCTCCAATTATTAACTCTCTCTGACCTCTACCAATAGGTATTAGTGAATCAATTGATTTTAAACCAGTTTGCATTGGTTCATTTACAGATTGTCTAGGAATGATTCCAGGAGCTTTTACCTCAACTCTCTTTCGATTTTTTGTAGACAATTGCCCCTTACCATCAATCGGATTTCCTAATCCATCAACTACTCTACCTAATAGTTCTTTACCAACTGGCACGTCAACAATCGCGTTAGTTCGCTTAATTGTATCTCCCTCTTTAATATTTCTATCGTCTCCAAAAATAACTACTCCTACGTTATCATTTTCCAGGTTTAGTGCCATTCCCTTTGAGCCATCTTCGAATTCTACCATTTCGCCAGCCTGAACATTATCTAAACCATAAACTCTTGCTATTCCATCACCTACCGATAAAACTGAACCAACTTCTGAAATTTCAGCTTTCTTACCGAAATTTTTAATTTGGTCTTTTAATAATTTTGTTACTTCTGATGGATTTATAGCCATATTATTTTTCTGTTAAAACTTGTTCATATTTTTTCAATTTATTTTTAATTGACGTATCAATCATAGTACTTCCTAGTTGAAGTTTTAACCCTCCAATAAGGTCTTTATCCACTTTGTAATCAAATTTAAGTTTAGAGCCAATTGTTTTTGATAAGTCTTTGCTAATGATATCTAGTTCTAATTGTGAAAGTTCTTTTGATGAAATAATTGAAGCTTTAATTTCTCCTCTTTTTTTTGAGCAAAGTCTGAGAAAACTGTCAAAAATTTTATTTACAAAAAAAATTCTTCTTTTTTCAATTAGTAACGAAAAAAATTTGTAAGATTTTTTGAAAATCCCAAATTTTTCGCTATGAGAGACATTACAGCGTTTTGTTGATAAATACTTTGAGTTGGATCCTTAATAAAATTTTTGATTTCTAAGCTTTTGTTTATAAGTTGTTTAAAATCTATTATTTTATTTTCTACTTCATCTAATTCATTAGATTCTTTTGAAACTTCGAATAACGCGCGTGAGTACCTTTCTGAAGTTTCAGTTGAGAAAGATTTTTTTGAGCTCATTTTTTGTTGTTTGAATTTAAAGTGAAATTATGCAGAGGTCGTACCATAAGAGTATAACTTGATCAAGTTACCAATTTTGAACCTACGCGAAGTTGATAGGATCAACATCAACCGTAAGTTTTATTTTTTTTGAGATTTTAAGCCCATTTAATACGTTAGCTATTTTTTTTTGAACTAAACTCTGTTTTTTAAATCTAATTAGTAATCTAGATCTAAAGTTCTTTTTAATTTTAAGTAAAGGAGAGTCAACTGGCCCTAGCACCTCAAGATCTTTTATGTTGTTTAATTTAACCTTAATCTCTCTTGCACCTTGTAAACTTAAACTTCGGTCTTTTGAAGATATAATTAAAGCAATTAGTCTAATGAAAGGAGGAAGTTTATTTCTCTCTCGTAGTGCCAATTCACTTTCAAGAAGTTTTTCAGAATTATTTTTAATCAGTTCATTGAGTATCAAATCATCTGGGGATAAGGTTTGATAGATTATTAAAGAATCAGAACTAAATCGTCCTGCTCTTCCAGTCAACTGATGATATAGCTGGATATTTTTTTCTGTTGTTCTTAAATCATAACCTCTACCAGAAAAATCAGCATCAACAACGACAATGCAATTTAATTTTGGAAAATTGAACCCTTTAGAGATCATCTGAGTCCCAATTAAAATATTAATTTTATTTTCACTAATATCTTTAAAAAGATTTTTTGTTTTATCTTGTTTCTTTAAGTAATCACTTGAAAATATTTTTATTTTTTTGTTTGGAAATATATCTTTTACTTCTTCAAATATTTTTTCAACTCCTGGCCCGTACATAATGAATTCACATTTTTTTTCATTTATACATTTTGTTCTAATTTTTTTTTCGTGAGAACAATGGTGACATATCGCTTTTTGTTTTATTTTATGATAAGTCAAATAAAGTGAACAATTAGAGCAAACTAATTTAAGTCCACATTTCTTGCAAATTAAATATGGAGCATATCCTCTTCTATTTATAAAAAATAAAACTTGATCCCCTTTATTTAAAAAATTTTTAACTAATTCAACCGTCTCGTTTGCAATAAATCGATTTTTAATTTTACCTGGATTTAAGTTAATCACTTTTGTTTTAGGTAAAGGATAATTTTTAAATCTTTTGAATATTTTAATATGTCTATACTTTTTGTTACGAATGTTGTTAAATGTTTCAACTGAAGGAACAGAAGTTACCAAATGTATTGGAATCTTTTCAAAATAAGCTCGTGATATAGCCATATCCCTTGCATTGTATATAACTCTCTCGTCCTGTTTATATGAAGCATCGTGCTCCTCATCCACAATTATTATTCCTAATTTTTTAAAGGGAAGAAGAAGAGATGATCTAGCACCAATTAATATTTTAATTTGATTATCCAAAATTCCTTTCCAAATTACTCTTTTATTTTTTTGAGTTATTTTTGAATGCCATATTGCAGGTTCAAAACCAAAATAATTCTCAAATCGAGATTTAAAATCATTAGTTAAAAATATTTCTGGTAGTAATACTAAGGCCTGCTTTTTCTTATCAATAATCTTTTGTATAAGCTCAAAATAAACTAAGGTTTTTCCTGATCCGGTTGTGCCTTGTAAAACTGACACATTAAATTTATTATTTACTTTTTTAAGATACTTAAGAGCATCTGATTGTTCGTTATTTAATTTAAATCTCTTAACTTTTGTTTTTTTTATTTTTGTAAAATTGTCTTTTATTTTTAAAAATTTATCTACACCTCCAATAGCCATTTTCAAAACCAGCCCCATGGGTACCATGTTGTAAAATGAGAACCATTCAATAAAATCAACTAACTTATGCCCGATAGATAGACCAGTATTTTTCGTAATATCTTTAATTTTTATGTTTTTCGGAACAGGAAAATTATTATTCCATATAACACCTATTTCTTTTTTTGAACCGAAAGGTACTTCAACTAAATCTCCAATCTTACCTTCCTCATTTAAATTATAAGTAAAAGGAAAATTAAAAACTTTCGGCAACAAAACTTGTGCTTTCATGAGGCAATAGTATTAAAAAAAATTTTAATTAAAAATGAATTGGTCTTTTATCAACAGCTAATGCGGCTTCTTTTATAGCCTCAGTATGAGTTGGATGAGCATGACAAGTTCTAGCTATATCCTCAGCACTCGCACCAAATTCCATTGCTAACGCCATTTCTGCAATCATATCTCCACAATGTGGGCCGATAATATGAACACCTAACACTTTATCAGTTTTGCTATCTGCTAAAATTTTAACAAAACCCTCTGTTTCATTATTAACTTTTGCTCTTGAATTTGCTAAAAATGGAAATTTACCCACTTTGTAAGACTTTTTTTCTTCTTTCAATTGTTCCTCTGTTTTTCCAACTGTTGCTACTTCCGGTGAGGTGTAAATAACTCCAGGAATCACATCGTAATTAACATGACCTGCTTGCCCAGCTAAAATTTCAGCTACTGCTATTCCCTCTTCTTCTGCTTTGTGAGCTAGCATTGGTCCTTTAATTACGTCTCCAATAGCGTAAATATTTTTAATTGATGTCTGTAATTTATCGTTTACCTCAATCCTGCCTTTATTATCCTTTTTAACCCCAACTTTTGATAAATTTAAGCCCTCTGTATAAGGTTTTCGTCCTACCGACACCAATACTTTATCAAATTCTAATGTATCATCTTTTGAGCTTTTAATATCTGTATAATTTATAGAAACTCCGTTTGTGGAACTTTTAACAAAATTAACTTTCGAACCCATCTTAAATTTTATTCCTTGTTTAGTTAAAATCTTTTTAAACTCATTTGAAATTTCTCTATCCATTCCAGGTGTAATAAATTCTAAATATTCGATAACAGTTACTTCAGATCCTAATCGAGACCAAACAGATCCCATTTCTAAACCAATGTATCCGCCTCCAATAACTGCTAATTTTTGAGGAACTTTTTTCAAAGATAAAGCTCCAGTTGAAGAGATTATATTTTTTTCATCTATATCGATTCCAGGCAACGAAGTGGCAACAGAACCAGTAGCTATTACAATATTTTTAGCTTTATAATTTTCTTTTTTATTATTCTCATAAACTACAATATCATTATTTGAAAATAAAACTCCTTTACCTTTAATGTAAGAAACCTTGTTTTTTTTAAATAAAAATTCGACACCCTTTGTAAGTACTTGCACTGACTTATTTTTATTTAACATCATTTTATCAATATTTAATTTTATACCATCAATTTCGATCCCTTGTTGATTAAAATCTTTTTTTGCTTTGTGAAAATTTTCTGACAAGTTAAGCAAACTTTTGGAAGGTATACATCCAACATTAAGACAAGTTCCACCTAACGTTCCTCTAGACTCTATACATGCAGTCTTTAAACCAAGTTGGGCAGCCCTTATGGCACAAACATATCCTCCTGGACCACCGCCTATTACTATTAAATCAAAATTATTCATGGTTATATATTTAAAAAAAGTCTTTTTGGTTGTTCTAATGACTCTTTTATTATCTTTAAAAAAGAAACCGCTTCCTTTCCGTCAATTATCCTATGATCATATGATAAAGCTAGATACATAATTGGTCTTATTTCAACATTTCCATTAATAACAACTGGCCTCTCAACTATATTATGCATTCCAAGAACCGCTGATTGTGGAGGATTTAAAATAGGTGTTGATAGCATAGAACCGTAAATTCCACCATTTGTAATGGTAAAGGTTCCGCCTTGCAAATCTTCAATAGTAATTTTACCTTCTCTTGCTTTCTGTCCTAATGTACTTATATTTTTTTCAATTTCTGCAAAAGACATTTCATCTGTTTGCCTTAATACAGGAACAACTAACCCTCTATCTGTCCCAACAGCTATACTAATATTATAATAATTTTTGTAAACAATTTCATCCCCTTGAATTTCAGCATTCACAGCAGGGTAGTTTTTCAATCCAAGCACACAAGCTTTTACAAAAAAAGACATAAAACCAAGTTTAATTCCAAAATTTTTTTGAAATTCATCTTTGTATTGATTTTTCATAGAAATTACTTCGCTCATATCTACTTCATTAAATGTTGTAAGCATTGCAGCATTTTCTTGTGCATCTTTAAGTCTTTTAGCTATTGTAAGTCGCAATCTTGTCATTTTTACTCTTTCCTCAGGACCATGTTTAAGTTTTCTCTCTGAAGGTGATGGTTTAGAACCCATTAAACTCATAATATCCTCTTTTAAGATTACGCCGTTTTTGCCAGTCCCTTGAATATTCTTAATATCTACATCAGCTTCACTTGCCATTTTTCTTGCAGCTGGAGATATATATGTTTCTTTATTACTTTGTTGTTTTTTTTTTGGAATTTCTTTTTCCTTATGAACCTCTTTTAAAATTAGCGGCTGTTCCTCTGTTTGACTACTTTCTTCAGTTAATTTTAATACTTCGTCGTTGATTTTTTGTTTAATTATTTTTTTTGGAACTGAGTTTTTGCTTTCTTCTTCAAATAATTTCAAATCTTTATTTATATTTTTTTTTGGGGGACTGTATTTTTTTATTTCTTTTAAATTTTTATTTTCTTTACTAGAGTTATTATTAATAGTGCCTAATAAAGAACCTACATTTACTGTTTCACCTTCTTTCACAGCAATAGAGCCAAGAACTCCGTTGGAGGGCGAAGGTACTTCAACATTAACTTTGTCTGTTTCTAATTCTACAATAGGTTCGTCTGCCGTAACTCTTTCACCTTGAGTCTTAAGCCATTTTGATACTGTTGCTTCTGTGACTGATTCTCCAAGTGTAGGGACTGTAATTTTTTCTGACATTTAACCTTTAAGTATCTTTTCTAATATTTCTTTTTGTTGTGCAAGATGTTTATTAGCATTTCCAGTCGCAGTAGAGGAAGACGCCTTTCTACCT
>MDTA01177895.1_pt1 | contig 11815 bp, 7 predicted proteins | sample 811151 | NCBI WGS metagenome assembly MDTA01 (sample SAMN05326648, study PRJNA326480) | marine metagenome | isolation source: seawater | place: Indian Ocean: South | collected 2010 | reverse complement strand
GCAAATGTAATCGTTGCCAATACTCCTCAGAATGGTCAAAGAGGCTGTGGCCTTGGTGGTTGCAATATTTCCATAAATGCTGCCATTCTTGCACTGAATGAATCATTCGTAATGCATGTATGGCAAAACTCGACTAATATGATCACAAGTCTTACAACACAAGGAAGAACAATCACAGGCAGTTCAACTGAGCCACCATTCGCTGATGGAAGAGGCCGTGGTCAAAATAATAATCAATTTGACAACACAGATAAAAGACAAGAAATTTATCTTTGGGGAAGTATTGTCCAGAAATACAGGGGTTATATGCTTAGAAATCTTACGTCTAACTTTTCAGAAGATGTAGATCACGATATTGGAATGGATAAGAATTATCACTACGATAGCAATCTATTTTGTACGTCACCCCCATTTTATCCAGCCGTAGAATATGATGATGGAACTGGTGAAATTAGTGTTAACTTAACAAGCTTTAGGAAATTGGATTAATGAGTTTAGGATTAGATATAGGACATTTTAAATCAAAAGTTATTCATCTATCACATGATGGAGATGTTTATAAAGTAATAAATCATGGTTCTAAGGAAAGTTTCTCTGAAATTAAATCCTTTGACCCAGACATGATGACCAAAGCTCAGTGGGTTGCAAACATACAAGATTTATTGAAGTCCATGAAGATAAATCCACGCGCACAGAAAAAAATATCATCTTCCCTGATTGGCTCAAGTACAACCATAAAGCAAATTGTTACCCTTGAATTGGGCGGAGATGAGCTTACGCAGTCACTTGAATTTGAAGCCAAAAAGCATATCCCACTCGACGGTACAGAAGTAATAATGGATTATCATATCCTTGGTGAAAATAATAAGGACGTAGGTAAAATAGATGTGCTTCTTGTAGCCACAACTAAAAATTTAATTAATCAGCACAATCAAATGATTAAAGAAATTGGTTTTAAGAAGACTGGAATTTTTGATGCTACTCCAATAGCCTTGACAAATTTACATATTTTTAACAAGGGTATCCCCAAAGAGGGCTGTGATGTAATTATAAACATTGGATCAAAATCAACAACCATTGTCGCTTATGGACAGAATCAAGATTTTTTTACTCGAGAACTAAACATTGCAGGTCATAGCATAACTAAAGAAGTAATGGAAAAAAACAACATCGATTATGAAGAGGCTGAAAAAATGAAATTAGAGCTCGGAGTGAAATCTATCAATACTTCGTCCAATATGGATAATTCTGAGTTTACTATTCAAGTATCAGAGAAAACAGTTCTCAGCAACTTTATCGATGAGCTAAGAAAATCACTCAGGTATTATATGAAGTCTAACCCGCAAGCATTCTTTAGTACAATATATTTAACTGGCGGATCTGCTAAATTAATCGGTTTAAAAGATTATATTGCAAATGAACTGAATTCAAAAGTTGAATTACTTGATCCTTTTGAAAATATCTCAATTAAAGATGGTTTAAATTTTGCCAATCCCTACCAGTATTCTGTATCAGTTGGCCTAGCATTAAGAGGATTAAAATGATTGATAAGCTAATCTCAATCGATTTAAATCAAACTGTATCTAAATCAGAGCTCAAGGAACGAAAAACAGATAACCTTAGGTGGACTTTTTTTGCCTTAATTATTTTGTCTTTCATTGCTTTAATTGCATTTCAAACAGTAATAATTGTAAAGTCCAACAATTTAAAAAATAATGCAGTATCATTTAAAAATCACCTCAAGGAAATGATTGATGACACTAAAACCTCGGTAAAAACTTCCTATGAAGACATTGAGACTTTGAAAAAATTTGAGGAAGAAAAAAGAATCTTTTGGGGCCCAAAATTGGTTTCATTAATTAACTTCCTCCCTGAGGATGTAACTATAACAAAAATGGAATATACCAAAGGAAAAGCTTTTAAGATGGAGATATTTGCAAGATACGACAACATTGAGATTGATGATAAAAAAACCCTATTTTTGAAAGGTACAGAGATACTTCAATCTCTTAAGGATAGTGATTTCATGGATGGTTTTATTAGCCTTTCAGCAAAGAAAAGTACCCTTGAAAAGAAAAAAGATGTTGAATTAGTAAAATTTACAATTGAAGGCACAACAAAAGAAATTCTTACAAAAAAAAGAAAAAAAAGAAAGAGAAAATAATTCAAATGAAAAGAAATGTTATATTATTAATTTCTGTTTTAGTATCAAGTATTATCTTGGCCTCACTGGGATTTAGGTCTAAATCTTTATCTAATGAAACTAAAATTCATTTTAACCAAAAAAATAAAGGTATTGGTGATTTATTTGGTGTTTTTGGAAATCAAGCGATGGAAAAGAATGGTGCTTGGCCACGAGTTGAAACTTTAAGAGATTTAAACCTTAATATTGATGATGATCCTCTTGAGGTATTTGACTACATTGACGAAATATTAAAAAATCTTGATATAAAGTATGAAAATACAAAAATGCCAAATTCCAAGCCCCAACAGCTCGGAGATTATAAATTTTATGAATATTTTTTAACATTGACCTGCACATTTGAAAAATTCACTCAATTCGTTATTGAGCTCGAAAAAAATGACAAAATATTTATAATTCACGAAATCAAGTTCGACAATGATGATTTCAGTGCTAAAAAACAATCTTCACTAAAGGAATTTGAAATTAAAGTAAGATCACTCAACTATATTAAAAAAGGCAAGAAATAAATCGTGAATAAAAGAGAAAAAGCAATATGGAAATTGGTTACGTTCTTAAGTTTATTTCTTGTTATCTATTTTACATATTCATCTGTTCAAGACTTAAATCAACTCAATAGAAATATTCATGGATTTAATTTTACAAAAGAGAAGAATAAAAAAAATATGGGAATGATTGATTACATTTACGAGTTTGAAAAATATCCAGGTTCCCTTGATAAAAAATATGTGACTCAGAAAAGAATGTTAGATGTTATTGAATCATATGGATTGGATAGTAAAAAAATTCTCAGAGAGACACAAAAGGGTTACAGAAATACCGAAACAAAAATGTATAAACATGGGTTCATTGAAACATATTCAAATCCCAAAAGCAAAACAAAGAACTCTTCAGTTTACGGATTCTCATTAATTGATTCGAGTATCAACAGAGGTGAGTTCTTTTTGACAGAAATAAAAGGCTCGGTTTCTAGTTCATGTAAAAGTGGTGTTAAAGTGAGAAATATTTTTATCAAAGAAAACGGCTTTACCATTGGGATGCCTTTAAATAGTATTAAGTCATCCAATCAGTACTCATGCGATACTAAGAAAGATATTGATGGAAATAAGTTATGTCTGAAAAGTAATGGTGAAGTTTGGTATAGTTTTGATGATAAAGTATACGGATTCGAGTTTAATTTAAATTACGAAAATAATAAGTACTCATTTTCAGATGATATACTTAACAATTATTTTATACTTCAGGATGAAAGTGGGAAAATTATTGGTATTCCAAAAGAAGATAGATATATAAAAAGAGGAATCGGTCTATTTTTAAAATTTCAAGAAGCAAATTCAGTATATGATTTATACGATATTAGTTTATTTGATCAAGGTAATTTATACGATAAGAGTTACCTTGATAAACTTATTCCCGTTGATAAAGATATTAAGACCTTTAATAACTATTTTTATACTAAACTTAATTCTGATCAAAATCTTGAAATCTATTTATCAACTAACAATGAGTTTGATGAGTACGGGTTCGAAGTTTCTTGTTTTCAATGCGCTATTAACAACAACGAGAAGAATTTAAATGAACTTGAAATTATTAGAGCTAAGTTAAAAGAAAGAAACTTTTATTTTGAACTTGAAACAAACGACCCTTCAGACCTAACAAACATTGTAATATTTGATGGTCAAGATGGCTATAACCAAGGAAAAAGACTTAGAGCTGTAATTCCTACTAATATAACAATTGATCAATCAGGACTTGGAAAGCCAATAGGCTTAGCAGAGTATCAAGGTCAAACTTATACAGTAACTTTGGGTGATACAATTGGTGGTTACGAAATAACGCAAATGAATCAAAAATATTTTTTAGGTAAAAATTTACAAAGTACGAATGTAGATACGCTAAGATACAAAAAAGTAAATTAGTAATAATTTAAAAGAGGAAAAAATGAAAAGTAAAATATTTATATCATTATTAATTTTAAATTTCAGTTCAGCATTTATTATCGCACAAGATGAATCTGAAGTTAGGGTAACAATTCATGCAGTTGAAACAAGTTTACCTGATTTACTTGCTATCCTTGCAGAAAAAAGTGGCTACAACATTGTTACAGGACCAAATGTTAATGAAAGTGAAATGTTAACAATACATCTGGATAACGTTGACATCGATCAAGCAATAAACTTAATTGTCAGAGCCGCAGGTTTAAGCTATGAGATTGTAGGAAATTCAATACTAGTTGCGAATCAAGAAAAACTTAATCAAGATGCGGGTATAATGCCTGCTGTTATTTCTCTTAAGTACGCTGATGCAAATGAAGTTGCTAATCTTTTGGTTAATATTACCGAACAAATATCCATTGATAAAACTGGAAACAACTTACTCATTAATGCTAGTCCAAAAAAAATTGCTGAAATTGAACAAATTATTAGTGAAATAGATGTTCCAGCAACTCAGATAATGCTTGAAGCGAAACTAATTGAGGTTGGCTTAGGAGATGAAGATAAGTTGGGGATTGATTGGGCAAAATTATCACAATTATCACTTATCTTTGCTGAAGCTGGAAACCCTATAGATTTAGGTGGTGGAAACATGTCTGGTTCTTTGATTCCTGGGTCCACTCCATCAATATCATTTGATGCTAATGGTGAGGCTCAAATTCTTGAATCACCCAATCCAACAACTTTTGGTGAACTACCAGGCGAAATGTATTTTCAAAGACTAAGTTCCGATAATACGTTCGGATTGAGTAGGCAGCTAACTGCATTTGATGTTACGCTTGATTTCCTACTTAAAAATAATAAAGCTGATATTCTTGCTAATTCTTCAGTTGTAACATTGAATGGCCATGAAGCAACTATTTCAATGGTTGATGTGGTTCCTTATGTTCTTTCAAGTGGTGGTTTGGGAGGTCAGGTCCAAGTTCAGAGAGAAGAGATAGGTATAAAATTACATATTTTACCAAGTGTTAATGAAGATGGTTTCATTACTACAAAAGTAACTCCGGAGGTCAGTTCAATTTTTGATTTCATCGGTCCAGACCGAAATATTCCATGGATTAAAAAGAGAACCTCAACGACGACCATAAGAGTCAAAAATGATGAAACTATTGTTATTGCCGGACTTTTGTCAGCTGACAAAAAGAAAGTTCAAAGTAAATTTCCACTTTTATGGAGAATTCCCTGGATTGGTCCAAAGTTCTTCACTCATTCATCGGAAGTTGAGAGCAAGACTGACTTAATCATACAAATTACTCCTAAAATACTAAAAGATGGGGATACTGGTATTAATGTGAGCAACGCAATCAGAGGTCTTGAATCAGATTTGATGAATGATATTGATCAGCAAGTTCTTGCAGAACTCATTTTAACAGTAAATGCGAAAAGTGATTCTGACCAAATTGAAAAATTACAAAAAGCTCTAGGTATGAAAGATTCTGAAATTGATGGTAAATGGGGTTCAAACACTGAAAAATATATTCTTATAAGAACTGTGACGGTTGAGAGTAGAAGCGGTGATATAAAAAAATTACAAAAAGCTCTGGGTATGAAAGATTCTGAAATTGATGGTAAATGGAGCTTAAAATTAGAAGAATACTTAAGTAAGTATTAAGATATTCAATCAAGGAGATTAAATATGTTAAGATTAAAATATTTCAATATAACTCTAACAACTTGTTTTCTGACTTTGTTACTGTTCTTGTCTTGTGATGAGAGAACCCCTGTGAGTTCTCCACCACCGACACTAAGTTATGAGCTCCAATTATTTTGTAATGATACTTCTTGCGATGGTATTACAGAATACGCTGCAAACAACGCCTTGGGTGAAATCGAAATAACTGCACAACTTTCCATTGATAACGATGAAGACGGTTTAATGGATGGAGGTCATCAAGGTCAACAAATTATTTTCTCTTGGATCAAAGATGATGGAACTCCAGCAGATGGTTTTTTTCAAATAGATCAGGCTTTCCTACCCTCCTCAGGTAATACAAACGTTACAAATATCGGAGTTACTAACGTAAATGGGGTTGTCAAAGGTATCTGGCAAGATGAATCTGACCTAGGAAACTTTGAAATCAAAGCTACATATACTGACCAATATGGAACAACTGTTGAGCAAACTGCTAACATAACGTTGATATCTCCTGAGAGTCTCATCAGCTCCGTTGCTGGCTATACGAGTGCACCTAATAATACTTTAGAAGTACCTGATAATAGTATTTATACGACAAATATCAATGCCAGAGTTTTAAATGAACAGGGAGTTAATTTACCGAACATAAATGTTAATTTTGTGAAAGTCTCAGGTTCCGGTTCATTATCCTCTAATACTGCTCAAACAGGTAATGATGGTGTTGCATCTGTTGAGTATCAAACAGCACCAGGAACAAGTGATGACATTGTAACTTTCACAGTTAATGTGAGTGGGCCTGAAAATTGTGCAAATAATTGCTCTGACCAGTTTCAACTAACCGTTACCTCTGAAATATATCCCCAAGAGTATTATGTAAAATCCTTTAATCTGGAATCGAGTCTTTTTCTAGACAATAACAGCGATGGCATAAAGGACCTGCTGCTACTTGATAGTGCTCCTGATTCAACTTACACAGTAATATTTGAGGTAACAACTCAGGATTCAGCTAATATTGGAGTTCCTAATGTTCCAGTTTATTACAGAAATTTAAGTAATTATGGAACTATCACCACCAATATGCCAACCTACACTAATGATGGCGCAATAGATGCTAATCTTGTTGGTGTTGCACAAGCGGAATTAGTTATTGATAGGTCAGATATTCCTTTAGGATCAGGAAGAATTGAAATTGAAGCGAGTATACATGATCCTGCTGACTTCAGTAAGATTTTAGTTATAAATGAAGGTGATATTAATGTTGATGGTGATGAAACTGAAGCAATTGGAACAATCCAGGTTGATGCTTTAACTGAGCAATACGCAATAATTGAAGCAATAGATGATCTTCTTATAACCACCAGCCAAACAGAGTCCTTTGAGAATAATAACAGTGTAACATATGAAACAGTCATTACTGCACGAACGATTGATAGCTATGGTGGTTTGGTAACTGACCCTGTAATGGTAAACTTTCAAAAAACTACATCTGATGTAGGTGGATATCTTTCATCAACATCGGTACTTACTGACTCTACTGGAAAAGCAGAGTCAACTTTCATAGTGAATTCAGCTGATTTTAATCTGAATGGTGCAGCAGCAAACATTGATTTCAATGTATTTCTTGCTCAAGATACATCTGTATCGGAAAATCTAACATTAAGTTACTTTATTGAAGGAAGTCAAGATCCTGAATTAGACGTTTCAGAATTTAACTTCTATCCTAACAATGATACCATAAGCCATGCGTTGTATGATGAAACAACTATTTCAGTGATAGCCAAAAATGGATCCGGTGTCGGTATATCAAACGTTTTAGTCAGATTTGATCTTGACAGGGTACGTAATTCAAATGGTGAATTAAGCACTGGATACGAGTATACATGTTGTGGTGATTCTAATAGTAATTCTTCCTCCACCGGTACTGATTCATATTCGTGCTCTGATGGAGCTAGTTGCGATCCTGCTGGTGAACCTTGCGCGGATGGCTCAACGTGCTCAGTTAGTTCCAATGGAGCAACAACCAACGGTCAAAATGGTGTAGCAAGTGTTAAATACACAAATATCTCTGAAGGCATTGATGCTCTGAGAGCTTATGTTTTAAATCCTAATGATGCGAGTGAGATTCTTTACGAAGATACAATATACATCAATAGCATTCCAAATTGTCCAGATTGTACTGAACAGTTAAAATTAGTATCCGAAAAATACAGTCTCCCAGACCCAACAAATAATCATGAATATACAAATATATATGCTTTTTACACTGATTCTCTTGGTAATCAACCAGATATTAATGATATTATTTCATTTGAGGCAATCCAATACAATGAAGATGAAAATGAATGGCTTGATATTGGATCAATTACTCCAGAATACTCTTTTTTTGAACAAGGAAACCTAAGTGAAATTCAAGAATATTTGCCGGATTCATTTGATATAGAAGGTTCATCTTTAGTATATGCTAGTGCTGTTTTTAATATGGAAAATTCCTCTGGTTTAGCTAGGATAGTTGGGACGTATAAAGGGATTTCAGATACCTTGGGACTACAAATTAATTCTACTGAAGTTTCTTTTGTTGAAATACTTCCACCTTTTCCCAGTGAAATTATTGTTCAAGGAGGTGGCGGACAAGAGTCAACAATACTTACGGCTGAATTGAGGGATGGAAATGGAAATTTAGTTAACCAACCCTACTTAGTAAAATTTGAAGTAACTCCTCCTCAATTGGACGGCGTTCATCTAAACGGTGTACCTGGAGACATTGAAGAAACAGAGATTAGCTCTAATGGCACAGCATCGGTTACTCTGAATTCAGGAACGAAACCAGGTTCTGTACACATGAGAGTTACAGTAATTGACTCTACTACAGGGCAAACATTAATTATTGCTGAATCTACGCCTGTTACAATAACGACTGGTCCTCCAACAAGTGCAGTAATTGGATATGCATTTGGCGAGGCCATAAATATTGGTGGAGGACTTACAGAACTTCCAGTATCAATTATGCTCTGGGACGCCTGGTCAAATCCAGTTTCAGATTCAACTGCTGTTTATTTTAGCATGAATCCTCCAACCGCTGCTGCAATATTAGCTGAAGCCAAAACTGGAAATGTTAAACCAAATTCAAATGACGATGAAGCATGGCCTGGAGTTGCTTGGACCACAACACAATACAATTCCGCTCAATTATTTGAATTTCCAGAAATAATTGCTCAAACAACAGGAAATGTTTGTATAAATACAACTCTTGGATTAAATAGGGCTGACTGTGAGGATTCAAACGGTGTATGGCTTCCAATTAATTCCGAGACAGATGGATTATGTTCAATGCCAACAGGAACTAATCCTGAAATTTGTGACTCAGATGATTACAATTGTGAATTGAATGCCCTTGATTGTGAAGCTGAAGCCAGCACAGGCTTTGGATACGATCCAAATGAAAATGGAATATACTGGGGTATTGCCTTGCCTCTTACTTTTTCAAGCTTAACTAATATCGTATCATATGAAAATGTATGTGTTGATTGCACTTTGAGTTTAGTACCTTTATCTGATACTCAGTACGATTTCAACGACTGTGCAGGGGGCTTTGGACAGCCTGCGGACTTTAATGTTGAAATGAGGGCACAACTTTTAGATTCATATAATGTACCTGTTGAAGGAGCATTAGTAGAATTGATAATATTTGATTCTCAGGGAGGCCCAATTCGTGAAGGAGGTGGATGTAGTCTTAATGATCCAGATACTGGATTGCCTTTTGTTAATCAGCAAAATTGTATTGACGCTGGAGGACAATGGGGATACGGTAACTGGATTAATGAACTAGATACATACGGTTCAACTGCAATTCAAACAGATGAAGATGGATTAAAATATTTTAACGTAACTTTCAGTATTGATGAATGTATTCAAACAAGTAATAATCCTGAGCAATGGCAATGTTCAAGTCCTATCATACAGGCTAATTTACTTAATCCAAATGGCGCAACTAGTGAACAAATCAACATTACACTCAACAATACTTGTATAAACTAAGGGGTACTAATGAAAAGAATTGGAGAAATATTATTAGAAAATAATTTTATATCACTTGATTCATTGAATGAAGCAATTTTAAATCAAAAAGATAGTGGTAAAAAGTTGGGAGAAATACTTGTTGATATGGGCTACCTAACTGAGCAAAACCTACTAAAAGGTTACGCAATTCAAACCGGTTCAAAGCCAATATCTGAAAATGAACTCTATCAAGCATCAAAGGAAATAACTAAATTAATTCCTGAGGATTTTGCAAAAGAAAAAAATGTTTTAGCTATCTCAAAATCTGAAAAATCAATTCTCGTAGCCATGTATGACCCCGAGGATATGCCAACAATCGATGCAATAAAAAAACTTACAAATTTGGAAGTTGACATTGCCGTAGCTTCAAAAAAACTTCTTTCTGAAGCTATTGATAAAATTTATGGTAAAATTAAACAATTCGGTGAAGTTGAAAGTGCCATCTCAAATATTGATGACTCATCTGGAGCAGTTCAAGATAATCAAGAAAGACTTGTTTTGGGAGAAGAAAAAGTTTCTTCGGAAGATGCTCCGTTTGTTAAAATAGTTAACTTAATTCTTGAAGAGGCCATAAAAGAAGATTCTTCTGACATACATATCGAACCATCTAAAAACGAAGTATCTGTAAGAATTAGAATTGATGGAGTTCTAGTTAAAATTATGTCACCTCCTATAAATTCTCTAAATGGAATTGTATCAAGATTAAAAATACTATCAAAGCTTGATATAGCTGAAAAGCGACTGCCTCAGGATGGTAGAATGAAAATAGAAACTTCAGAACGTGAAATTGATGTGAGAGTTTCTATTCTTCCAACAGTCCACGGAGAAAAAGTTGTTCTTAGATTATTGGGTAGTGGTAAGTTATCCTTAAACTTATCTAACCTTGGATTCACAGAAAAAAAACTATCTGTTTTTAAGAAATGGATAAAACAACCCTATGGTATGATAATAATATCTGGACCAACTGGAAGCGGAAAGTCCACAACCCTTTATGCGGCTCTGAAAGAGATACACTCAGAGGGTATAAATATTACCACTGTTGAAGATCCTGTTGAATACCAACTTCAAGGAATAAACCAAGTTCAAATGCATGATGAAATAGGACTAAATTTTAGTGGTGCCTTACGTTCCATTCTAAGGCAAGATCCGGATGTATTACTTATTGGAGAAATTAGGGATGAAGAAACAGCAGATATCGCTGTCAAATTTTCACTCACCGGACATTTAGTTTTCAGTACCGTTCACGCAAATGATGCACCTTCAACAATTGCTAGACTTCTAGATTTAGGAATTCCACCATTCTTACTTGGATCATGTTTGAACTTGGTTATGGCTCAACGACTGGTTAGAACCATAGATAAGGACTCAAAAGAAGCCTACAAACCAACGAACGAGGAACTGGATTTATTATCTTTTCCTTCGTCTGAAAGAAACAATACTTTTTATAAAGGTATTCCTAACCAAAATAATCATAATACTGGCTACAAAGGAAGAACTGCAATTCACGAGATTCTTGAAGTAAACACAAATATGAAGCAATTAATATTTGAGGATGCTAATCAAAATCAAATCAAAGAAGCAGCTAAAAAATCTGGAATGACAACACTAAGAGAAGCTGGAATTGAGAAAATTTTATCTGGTCAAACAGATATTAACGAGGTCTTAAGAGCCACAGTAGAAGATTAAAGTGTCACAATTTGATTATATTGTAAGAACCCAAGAAGGAAAAAGAAAAGTGGGTTCAATTGATGCAAAAAATATAAACAGAGCATCTGAAAAACTATCTGATCGAGGTCTTATAGTTATTAAGATATCTGAAAAAGACTCATCTTTTGATTTTATGGGGCCATTCTTGGATAGACTCAGTCTTAAGCTTGAAAAGTTTAGAACTCGCATTCCACTTAAAACACTTGTTTTCTTTACTAG
>MDTA01161819.1_pt1 | contig 11815 bp, 6 predicted proteins | sample 811151 | NCBI WGS metagenome assembly MDTA01 (sample SAMN05326648, study PRJNA326480) | marine metagenome | isolation source: seawater | place: Indian Ocean: South | collected 2010 | reverse complement strand
TTGATGGGAGTGTGGCGGAATAGGTAGACGCACCAGACTTAAAATCTGTTATCATTTGATGATGTGGGGGTTCAAGTCCCCCCACTCCTATACTAAATAAGGTGCCCTTGTGGCGTTAATACACTACAAACACCTTATATGTACCCAACACCAAATAAATACGACAAAATCTACACCAAATCTAGAAATCCTTACAAACAAAATATTCCAGTAGAAAAACTCATAGATGAAAAGTACAATCAACTTAGATTTTATTTCAGATGTGAAAGTTCATTCTTCAATAGAACAATGAAAGTCAATCTTTGGTATTCAAGACATGCTCAAGAATGGAGATGGACACTTACTTGTGATGAAGATCCTAAACTACAAGAGAGTGGTGGGCAGGAGGACTTAAGAAAAGCAATGGAAGATGTTGCTAATACTGTAGAATATATTATAGACACTAAATAACAACGTGTGAAGGAAGATGCGCAGAGAGGGTTTATCCCTCTCTTTTTTTGCGAATAAATAAGTCATAAGAATAAGTCTGCGTAGAGAAATGCCCCTAGCACGTCTTGATAATTTCCTGAAGAATGTTCGTGGAAATATCCTTTATGTAAGTCCAAATGACCTTGATTCTACTGATGCTATTGAGAATCAGGGGAACTCAATGGCGAGACCCTTTAAATCTATTCAAAGGGCACTGATTGAAGCAGCAAGATTTTCATATCAGAAGGGACTTGATAATGATAGATTTGGTAAAACAACTATCCTGTTGATGCCTGGTGATCACCTGATTGATAATAGGCCAGGTTTTATCCCACTTACAGCATCAAACTTCCTTCAAAGAAGTGGTGTTGAAACTAATGAGTTCACACCATTTGATTCTAATTCAAACTTTGATATTGAATCACCCACCAATGATCTCTACAAACTGAACAGTGTTAATGGTGGTGTTATCATTCCCAGAGGTACGTCTTTGGTTGGTTATGATCTTAGAAAGACAAAAATAAGACCATTATATGTACCAGATCCCACCAATGATAATATTGAAAGAACTGCCATCTTCAGAGTAACAGGTGGAAGTTATTTCTGGCAGATGACCTTCTTTGATGGAAATCCAAGTGGTCTTGTTTATAAGAACTATACTGAATCACAATTTGTTCCTAACTTCTCACACCATAAGATTACTTGCTTTGAGTATGCTGATGGTGTAAATGATGTTTATATTAATGATGCGTTTAACTCAAACAAATCATTCAATAGAACTGACCTTGATATGTACTATGAAAAGGTTGGTCTTGCTTATGGACCTGCTTCTGGTAGAACTATTCAACCTGATTATCCAAATTCTGGACTTGATATTCAATCCAAGATTGATGAATATAGAATTGTTGGTCCTAAGGGTGGTTCTGTAGGTATCAGCACTATTAAGGCAGGAGATGGAACTACTGCAACCAAGACAATCACTGTTCAACTTGGTGCTGGTAGTGGTAATGTTCAGGGAATTAGTGGTCTTCAAGTAGACACAATGTTCCAAGTTAATGATTGTGTTGATAATAATTACAATGGTCAGTTTGTTGTAGATAGTATCACAAAAGTTGATTCTATCACTGGTAATATTCTTGAATTTACATATCAAGTTCCAACAATTCCAACAGATGCATTAGAGAATCCAGCATCTGCTACAGTTACACTGGACACTGATACTGTTAAGTCAGCATCACCATATGTCTTCAACGTATCATTGCGTTCAGTATATGGTATGTGTGGTCTCCATGCTGATGGTAATAAAGCAACTGGATTCAAGTCCATGGTTGTTGCTCAGTTCACTGGTGTATCACTCCAGAAGGATGATAATGCATTCATCAAGTATAAGAATGATGGAACATTTGAGGTAGGAACCAAAAACCTGCACAGTGATGGTAACGCTAGATATCATCCTGATTACTACAGTTATCACCTGAAGGCATCTAATGATTCAGTCATTCAAATTGTATCTGTATTTGCTATTGGTTATGCTCAACAATTCCTTACAGAGTCTGGTGGTGACTTCTCAGTTACCAACTCTAACTCCAACTTTGGTGAGATAGCCCTCAACTCAATAAGTTATAGAGAAGAAGCATTTGCTAAGGATGATGTAGGATATATCACTCACATTATTCCTCCTCAGGAGATTACATCATCCAACTTTAACCTTGAATATGATGCTATTGATGTAACTAAGACATTATCTGTTGCTGCTGGTGCTGCTACCACAAGTAAGTTGTTCTTAGCAGAACAAACCAATGCTGATGCTGCTCCCAGAACACTTGTACAGGGATATAGAATTGGTGCTGCAGCAAATGATAACATTAGTGTTGGTATTTCATCTGATATTACTGGTGTAAAGGAATATGATTCCAGAATTGTAATGCCTAATAGCACGTCTTCTTCAATGAAGGAGTTTACTATTGGTAGAGTTGGTACTGCTAATAGTATCAGTAGCGATATTATCACACTCACAGAAAATCACACACTTGAGAATGGTGAGACAATCAGGTTTATCTCAGAAGATGCAAGACTGCCTGATGGATTGGATAACAACCAAGTTTACTTTGCTATCACAGATGGTGTAAATGCTGACCAACTTAAGGTTGCAGCATCATTCACAGAAGCATCTGCTGGTCAGCAAATTTCAATTAATAATCTTGGTGGTACAGTTAAAGTTCAAAGTAGAGTAAGTGATAAGATTGTTGGAGACCTTGGACACCCAATTCAGTTTGATAGCACAAATGGTCAATGGTATATCAATGTATCTGAAGACCTTACACTCAGTAGCATTTATCATGCTGTAAAAGGTATTGGTTCTGCTGTTGTTGGTGATGCAACATCAAGAACATTTATCACAAGAAAGACAGACTCCAGACCACTTGGTGATAAGATTTATAAGTTTAGATATGTTCTTCCTTCTGGTGTTGGTATTACCTCTGCTAGACAACCCCTCACATCATATGTTATTGAGGAATCAAACTCTGTAATTGGTAGTACAAATTCTGAGGTCAACCTTCAGTTCAATCCTGGTTCTGTTACCATGGGTAATCAGACCCAGATGAGGAACTATAGGTTCATCAAGAATGCTACAACTGATGGAACTTTTAACACCTTTACTAGTGAACTTCCTCATGGTCTTACACTTGGTTCTGAAATAAGAATTAATCAGGTTACAAGTTCAGTCAACCCCACTGGTGTTGCTAACTCTGGATATAACCAGAAGTATACTGTTGTATCTGTTCCTAAGTCTGACCAGTTTGTTGTCCAGATGGGTGTATTAAACCCAGGCACATTTACAAACAATACATCACAAAGAAACACAAGTCTTCCTAACTTCAATAGGGTCAAGGCACCTAACAACTACTTCATCTATGATATAGACACAATCAATGAGTATAAGAGTGGTGTTCAGGATGGTGTTTACTATCTCACAGTTGTTGACTCAACCAACACACCTAAGATTGCTCCTTACACTGATAGAAACAGGTTTGCCTTTGCACAACCTATCAAGGACTTGTTCCCTCAGTATGATAGAGACAATCCTGATTCCAACCCTGATGCTGCTATAGCATATGCATCAGCAAAGGTTCTTGGTGATGTAGAGATTGATGATCCTAAGCATTCTCTTACCAGATATGTTGCTTCACAGGGTCAGGTTGACCTTGCTGTTGGTTTTGGTATTACTGATATTACATCTAACTCTGCTGGTACTGCTCACACTATCTTTACCAAGACTGAGCATGGTCTGAATAGAATTACAAAAGTGAGCATCACCAGCGCTGGTGTTGGTTATGGTAACAATACTGGTGGTGTAGAAAGTCTTTATAATGCTTCATTGACTGGTGGAAATGGTATAGATGCTAGTGCTAGAGTTACTGTTAATGCATTAGGTAATATCACTGATGTTGAGATAATGAACCCAGGAACTTCATATCAGGCAGGTGATGTTCTTACTATTGCTGGTATTTCAACCTTTGGTGCATTCACTCCTGCTACAGTTACAGTTGATAACATTTACAACAATGTTGGTGATACTATTAGAGTTGAGAATATCACATCATTTGCAAGAAAAGAATACAACAAGTTATATGAAATTACAGGCATCTCTTCAAATAAAACAGTAGAGGTTACTTCAATTGGTGGTACAATTACAAGTCCATCACTGACTGGTATTGGTGCTACTGTTACTGACATTTCCTTTGGTACTCTAACTGGAGCTGGATTAACAGTATCTAACTCTTCTTTCAGTTATGATAATGTTTCTGGTATTGCAACTGTCACCACAACAACTAATCATGGTTTCAGAGCAAATAACCAGATTACCATTGATGGTTCAGCAGAGACACTTTACAATGGAGACTTCATTGTAAAACAGATTGTTGGTCTTACAACCTTCACAATTGATGTTGGAAAGACTGCTTCTTCTCCTGCTATCAGTGGAACAGTAAGAGCATACACTCCTGGTCTCATCCCTCAACCTGGTATTATCAACCTGTTTGATGAGAACTTTGGTGGTAGGGTGCTGAATGTATATGATAACCTAACTGCTACCCTGAGTTCTCAGGTTCCTAATTTATCAACTGATGAAATCAATCTTGATAGTCTGTCCACATTAGGACTGAAGATTGGTGATTATCTAAGAATTGATGATGAGATTGTTAGAATTAAGACTACTGTTGCCTCTAACCCTGTTAAGGTATTCAGAGGTTTGATGGGCACTAAGACAGCAACTCACATCTCTGGTTCTGTTGCTAGAAGAGTTCTGGTTGAACCAGTTGAACTTAGAAGACCTTCTATTATCATAGCATCTGGTCATACATTTGAGTATCTTGGATTTGGTCCTGGTAACTACTCAACTGCTCTGCCTGAGAAGCAAATTGCTCAACCAACAACTAAGCAGCAGTTAGCTGCACAATCTTTCAATAGTGCTGGTGGTATTACAGTATTCACTGGTATGAATGATAGAGGTGACTTCTTTGTTGGTAACAAGAAGATTTCTTCTAACACTGGTAAGGAAGAGGTGTTTGATACTCCTATTCCTACTGTTACTGGTGAGGATGTCTTCTCTGTTGGTACAGACACTGGTATTGATATCATCAACCCTGCTGAAGTTACAGTATCCAGATCTATCAAAGTTGAAGGTGGTAACACAGGAAACCTGCTTTCACAGTTTGATGGTCCTGTGCTGTTTAACAAGAAGATTACTTCTACATCTTCAGAAGGTATTGAGGCAAACCATGTATACATTCAGGGTGATGCAACAGTTTCTAGAAAGTATTCTGTTGGTATCTCCACTCCAACAACTTCTGCTACAGCAGGTGATGTTGTCTGGAAGGCACAACCTGAAGAGGGTGGTCACTGGGGTTGGGTATATACCACAGACAATGAGTGGTATCCCTTTGGTAACATCAGTATTGATAAGACACATCAAATCTACATCTTTGATGGTGTAGGTGTTGGTACTACTTCACCAGGAACTAATTCATTCCAAGTTGGTTCAGGCACATCCATAGTTGCTATTGATGGTTCTGGTGGTGTTGGTATTGGAACCAGTGCAAATGGATATGATATCAGAACAAATGGTGCTGGTGTATATGTTGGTGGTGGTGGAACCATTTATGGTGATGGTTCAGGACTATTCAATCTTGTAAATGATAGTTTGTTCTCACCAGTTCAATCTGGTCTTGGAACAGGTATCTTCCCTAATTCTGGTCTTAATGTTGGTATTGGAACAACAGTATTTGATTCTGAATTTAATCTGCTAGTTGGTTCTCCTGGAACTGGAAAGACTGACCTTGTGGTCAACAACATGTCTAGGTTCATCTCAACAGCAGACTTTGCTGATGTAAATGTATCTGGTAAGTTGAAGTCCACAGACTTTGATATTGCCTCTGCTTCTCATAACATCACAGTTGGTGTTCTGACTGCTTCTACATTGAGGATAGGAACTGGAGCAACTATTCTTTCAGTAACAAGTACAGGTATTGGTATTAATGAAACCAATCCTACTGAAGCTCTTGATTGTAGAGAACCTGCACTTCTTCAAAGTACCTATGAACTTCCAAACAATGTAACCAGTAGTTCCAATACTATTACATTACAAGTCAATAGGAACAATGTTTTCATGCACACCACCACAGAGGATGTGAATAAGTTTGTATTTAGTGGACTTAAAACTAATGCATCAGCATCATTTACTGTTAAAATTCAGCAAAATTCCACCAGTGCTAAGACAGTAAATATAGACAACTTTGAGACTACAGGAGGGGTCAACATACCAGTGTATTGGCCAGGAGGTGTAGTTCCAACAGTCACAAATGCTATCAATGCAGTTGATGTTTACTCATTCATTACATTTGATGGTGGTATTACACTCTATGGTGTTGTTGGAGGTCAGAACTTCTCATGAGTGGTGCTATTCCTTTCTTCAATAAAATTCAATCTGAGTTGGACCTTAATGGACCCCAACTCAGTATGCAAAGTCAACCAACTGGAATTGCAGTAAGTGTTGCATCTGGTATTGGAACTCTTGTTGCTATAGGAACAGCAATTTATCCACCTGGTCAGGGTGGTAGAGATACAAACACTGGTACAGTAACACATCAATGGCACAAAGTTGGTGTTGGTGCTCTTACTGATAGTTCAAATATTGTTGGTTCAGCAACAACAACTTTAACAGTTAAGGGTCTGACCAGTCCTGCAGATAGTCAGGGTAGTTATTTTTGTAGGATTAATTATACACCAAATGCATTGTCTCCTAATGCTATAAATGAACCATTTGACTCCAGCACTGCTATCATAGGAGTACAACCTACACTTTCAATTGATACTCAACCAGTAGATACTACAGTTCTTGAGGGAATTGATGCAACTTTTACTATTCGTGCAAGTAGTTCAGATCTTGGTTTTGGATATGGACCAAATGTAAGACCTGCACCAATAAAATATCAATGGGTTCTAGATGGTGTTGGTGATTTAACTGATGGAATTGTTAGAGGAACTGGTGAGGTATCAGGGTCTCAAAGCGCAACACTTAGTATTAGTAGAGTAGAGGCTGCATTATACAAAGTTTTTTGTAGAGTAAGTCATGTTAATACAAATCCTGGTATCATAACATCAAGTCTAGCAAAACTTGATGTATCACCTGCTAGGTCTCTGTTAAAATTTGAAAGATATTCATCAGGAATATTGACTGTTGAATCTGAAGAAAGAGACCTTGCAAAATTAGGTGTGTTAGCATTCAGAGCAGATGCAGATAGAAATGCAAGAATTATTTGTGTCCATGCACCAGAAGAAGATGTTGTTGTAAAGATTTCAATGGGTGCAGCTGCAGGTGCTGATAGAGGAAGTCATAAAGGTGGAGAGGGAGGAATATCTGTCTTTAAGCACACTATGAAAAAAGGTGATGAATATATTATAAAATTAGGTGTGAACTATAATCAAGGTGGTGGACCAAGAGGTGGTATTGGTGGTGGTGGAGGTATTGCTGCTATCTATCATAAGGCAAAATTAATTGCTGTTTGTGGTGGAGGTGGTGGTGCTGGAACTAATGGTGCTGGTGGAGATGGTGGTGGATTACAAGTACAGGGTGAAGATGCACCAGGTTCAACTGGTGGAAAGGGTGGTGTTGTAATTCCCCAAGGCACAATTCCTATCACTGGTATGACCCAGGCAGGAAGAACTGGTCTTCGTGATTTTGATAATGGTAGTTCTGGAAGTGGTAGAATATCAGGTTGTACTATTGGTGCTGATTATTGGACTGCTAGATTTGCTCCTTGTGATGATATTGGACAGTCATTGTTCCCTAATACAGATGGAAGCACAATCTCAAATTCCACTGTTCTTTTAAGAGGATATAAACCTGGTCAGGGTCACAGAAATAATGGTGGTGCTGCTTATGGTAATCAAGGTGGTGGAGGTGCTGGTGCTAGAGGTGGACAGGGTGCAACAAATAATGGTGATGGAGGAGGTGGAGCATCAGGATATGCAAGTAATGAAGTAGAACTTCTTCCAAGCACTCAATTACCCTCTGGTTCACAACTTGGTGGTAATACTGGTGTTGCATTTATTTCATTTGAAGCATTTGTTTTAACAGAAGACCATATACCTTTCATTCCACCACCTGCTGAAAATTCTAATGCTCTTAGAACTGTTAGATTTAGTCTGTCTAGGAGTGCTGCTGATAGCAATACAGTGACTTTCTCAAAGCAAAGTGGTGAAGGTCCCAATACATTAACATTTGGTCCTAATGGTGGAGAAGTAACTGCTCAGATTTCAAGAGGTGCTGTTTATAATAGAACAAGTTCAACTGCATCAGGTGGAAGAGGATTATCTTTTAGATTGAGTGGTAACACTTTACAATTAGATGATAATTTAGATAGTGACTTTAATGATCTGCAGATTACACCAAGCATAGGAACATTTACTAGCACCTCAACTTATGTAAGTTAGTGTTATAAATAATAAAAAACCTGTGGGGATAGTGAACCACCTAGCTTATGGCTGTAAGTAAGAATTTTGTAGTCAAAAACGGCTTAGAGGTTGGGACAAATCTAATTGTCGCTGACCATCTGGACCTGCATGTAGGTATTGGAACCACTGTTCCATTGAGAACTCTTGACGTCAGAGGGGATGTAAATTTCTCTGATGGCGCACAGACCAGTTACTTTGAAGTTTCTGGTATCAGCACATTTAAAAATGATGTAAACATTGGTGTTGGTGGTTCTGTACTACATGCAGATATCAATAAAGGATTTATTGGTATTGGGAGTGCTATCCCAAGATATGCACTTGATGTAAGGACAGGTGCTGGTGCTACATTAGCTGCTGTATTTGATAAATCTATCAGTGCTCCTGGTTTAACAGCACCTACTCTTAACACTGATTATCTTGTTTCTGTTGCTTCTACAACAGGAACTCTTTATGTAAGTGGAGACACCCATCTAGCTGGTGTAACAACAGTAGGAACTGCTGCTTCAGTCTATGGGACATTTGCTATTGGTTCTTTAACTAACAATAGAATTCCTATTGTTGGTGCTGGTTCAACTATTGAAGATGATGCTAATTTAACATTTGATGGTTCTAGACTTGCTATTGGTAAGGATTTATCAGTAAGTGGAGTTTCAACCTTTAGTGGTGCAATTGATGCTAATGGTGATTTGGATGTAGATGGTCACACTGAACTTGATAACCTGAATGTATCTGGGGTATCAACATTTGCTAGTGCAGTTGATATCAATAACAATGTTGATATTGATGGTCACACTGAACTTGATAACCTGAATGTATCTGGGGTATCAACATTTGCTGGTACTGCAAACTTTGCTAATGTAAATGTATCTGGTGTTATCACTGCTACATCATTTGTTGGTGAGGGACAAATTGGTATTGGTTCAGAAGGCACCTTCATAGGTGCTGGTGTTACGATGGTTGACTTCAAGTCATCCAGTGGAAATAACACAGTTGATGTTAAATCAGGTATTGCAACAGTTACTGTAACCACTGGTGTATCACTTGGTCTTGTAATTGCCCTTGGCTCTTAATAAATAATCCTATCAAGTAAAGAAAAATGGCAGAAGCTTTCTCAAATTCATTAGTAAGAGCAGCAGGGAGTGTGGTTACAAAGACCAACTCATCAGTTGCTGCTGGAAGTACAGAGATTACAGTCACAGCAAACACTGGAGTTCTGGTTGGACAGTTGGTTGACAATGGAAATTACATTGCTGGAACTAAAGTTGCTTATATTGATGGTACAACTATCAAGACAGATAGGATATCAACAAATAGTGCAACTGCATCCAGTCAAACAGTGAAGTTCCTTGGTGTTACCACTGCTTACACTTCACCAGCTGCAACTAAATCAATCTTGATTGGAGGAACTTTTGCTAACAATACCTTAAGTCAGGTTCAACTTACAGTAAATGTGACTGATAGCAGTGCTGGTATTAGTGCTGCAATTGCAAGTAAAATTCCTGTTCCTGCTGGTTCTTCTTTTGTTATCTCAGACACTGGTAAGACACTTCTGGAGGCAAATGATACTTTAGAAGTTTACTGTGATACTGATAATGCTATTGATGTAAATCTCAGCATTCTAACAGGAGTTAACTAATGGATAGAAACGGATATATTGGAAGAGCTCCTGCTGATTCATCAGTAGTTGTAGCAAGGCAGGTTTTTTCTCCCCCAGGGGTTACAACTGATTTTACTTTTACAGCTGGATATGATCCAGGGTATCTTGATTTATACCTGAATGGTATTAGATTGATTGAGGGCACTGATTATGTTGCTACTAGTTCCCCAACAATTACTGTTCTCAATGGTGGTTCAACAGGTGGTGATGTATTAGAAGCAGTAGCATATAAGGCATTTAATGCAACTACCAGTAATAGGATTGGTGTAACTTCTGCTGGTTCACTCATAGGAAATGTTGATACACTCAATTTTATAGGAGTTGGTAACACATTCTTACTCAATGGTACTCAAGTAGATATCAGTATCTCTGGAAGTGCAGGTGCTGGTGGAACTTGGGCAAATTATGATGGCGTTAATGGTATTACAACTTCTAAGAAAGTTAGAATTCAAAATAATTTAGATGTAACAGGTAATATATCTGTTGGTGGTACATTAACTTATGAAGATGTAACCAATGTAGATTCTGTTGGTGTAATTACAGCAAGAAGTGGTATTCATGTAACTGGCGGTAATGTTGGTGTTGGAACTGCAATTCCAGCACATAAATTAGATGTTATTAGCACTGGTGTAGTTGCAAATGTAAAAAGTACAAATAACAACTATGCTCTCCAATTTGCTGGAAATAACTGTGCATATGATGTATATGTGGGGTCAGATAACTCAAATAATTTTCTTTTAGCTAATGAAAATAATGATGGAACATTTACAGAAAGACTTCGTATAGATGCAGGTGGTAAAGTTGGTATAGGGACAAATGTTCCAATCACAACTGCTGCATTAAGTGTTTCTGGGACAGACAGTCTTGGATCTGTTGGTAGAGTAGCAATCAAGCGTAATGATGCTGCTCCATCTGGTTCTGGTGCATTAGGTGCTGTTGTATTCAGTGATAAAGGCACTACAATTGCAGCGGAGATCAGAGCAAGAAGAAATTCAGGAACTTGGACTTCTGGTTCAAGTCAACCTACTATGATCACCTTCCATACAACATTGGATGGTGCAAATTCAGTAACAGAAAGATTTCGTATTGCATCAACAGGTGCAATTGGTCTAAGTGGTGCCAACTATGGTAATGCTGGTCAAGTATTGACCAGTCAAGGTCTTGGAGCATGTACTTGGGAAGATGCTGGTGGTGGAATTAGCACAGAAGCATTTGCTGTTGGTGTTGGCACTGTCATTACATTAGATTTGACAGCTGCTCAGGACCATAAAGTAACTGCAACTGGCATCACTACAATTACTTGTACTGGTGGTGCAGAGGGTGTATCTCATGACATCAGGATTATCAATTCTGGTAGTGCCACTGTTGGTTTCAGCACTTATTTCTTATTCCCATCAGGTGCAGCACCAACTATGCCATCAACAGATGGTGCAATTAGTATGATTTCATTCACAGTAAATAGAGTAGGAACAGCAGGAACACAGTTGCTATCTGGTGCTTCTGTAAATTATAGCTGAGGAGAGTAAGTAAATGCCAAGTCAAGTCCCTCAGATCATCTCATCTGATAGAGCATCTGGTGCTCAGGTTATTGGTGGTAGTTTATCGTTTGAAGCTTCAAAAAAACAATATTTAAATAGAACTTTTAGTGCTGGTAATCAGAAAACTTGGACATGG
>MDTA01223737.1_pt1 | contig 11816 bp, 12 predicted proteins | sample 811151 | NCBI WGS metagenome assembly MDTA01 (sample SAMN05326648, study PRJNA326480) | marine metagenome | isolation source: seawater | place: Indian Ocean: South | collected 2010 | reverse complement strand
CCAGAGCATTGGTGTTTTAAAGCTGATTGATCCACCCCACATAGTTGCAATCCAAGAGAAAACTTTTATTCCTGTTGGCACCGCGATAATCATAGTTGCAGCTAAAAAGTAAGCTTTCGTATCTGTATCTAAACCGACTGTATACATATGATGGGCCCAAACAACGAAACCAACAACTCCAATCGCAACCATAGCGTAAGCCATTCCTAAGTAACCAAATATTGGTTTTTTTGAGAATGTAGAAATTATATGACTTATCATTCCGAAACCTGGTAAGATCAAAATATAAACTTCCGGGTGACCGAAAAACCAAAAGAGATGTTGAAATAATAATGGATCACCTCCTGTTTGCGCCTCAAAGAATGCAGTTCCAAAATTCCTATCAGTTAACAACATTGTAATTGCGCCTGCTAGTACTGGTAATGACAACAAAAGTAAAAATGCGGTTACTAAAATGGACCAAGCAAATAAAGGCATTTTATGCAAAGTCATTCCTGGAGTCCTCATGTTAAGTATTGTTGTAATAAAATTTATGGCTCCCAATATTGATGAAGCCCCAGCTATATGTAAACTTAAAATCGCAAGGTCCATTGCTGGCCCGGGTTGACCTGTCTTAGAAGATAATGGCGGATATATTGTCCAGCCTCCACCAACTCCTGTTTGTCCTGGAGGACCGTCAACAAAAATTGAGCTTAATAGTAAAATAAAAGCAACGGGTAACAGCCAGAATGAAATATTATTCATTCTGGGAAAAGCCATGTCTGGTGCCCCAATCATTATTGGAACGAACCAATTTCCAAAACCCCCTATCATTGCTGGCATAACCATAAAAAAAATCATGATAAGTCCATGTCCAGTAACTAAAACATTGTACAAATGATAATTACCCCCAAGAATTCCATCACCCGGATGCATCAATTCCATTCTCATTACCACTGAAAAAGCGGATCCAATTAACCCTGCGATAATTGCAAATACAAGATACATTGTACCAATATCTTTATGGTTTGTAGAGTAAGCCCACCTCTTCCATCCGGTTGGTATGCTATGTTCTTCATGCGTAATTGCCGACATTATTTAAAATCTCCTAAATTTATTTTTTTTACAATTTTATTTTCTTTTATGATCTCTTCTTTTGCGAATTTCTCTTTAGCATTTTTAAGCCAAATATCATATTCTTTTTGAGTCACAACATTTACTGTGATTGGCATAAAAGCATGTTTGATCCCACAAAGTTCAGAGCATTGACCATAAAAAGTGCCAACCCTATCTGCTTTAAACCATGTTTCATTTATTCTTCCAGGAACGGCGTCTCTCTTCACACCAAAAGAAGGGAGAGCCCACGCATGAAGAACATCATTTGCAGTTATTAAAACTTTTATAACCTTGTTAACTGGAACAACAACTTCATTATCAACAGCCAATAATCTTGGTTGACCGGGTTTTAATTCGTTTTCCTCGATCATATAAGAATCAAAAATTATATTTTCATCAGGATATTCATATCCCCAATACCACTGATATCCAATTGCTTTAATAGTTACATCGGCCTCAGGAATTTTATCTTGAGAGTATAAAACTTTAAATGAAGGAACTGCCATAGCAATTAATATTAAACAAGGCACCAAGGTCCAAGCTATTTCTATCAAAGTGTTATGACTTGTTTTAGAGGGAACTACATTTTTTTTCTCTCTAAACCTAATGCAAGCGTAAATTACCAAAAAAAGCACAAAAGCTGTGATTGCTGTGATTATTGGAAGTAACATATAGTCATGAAAAATTACTATATCACTCATTGTTGATGACGCGGATTTTTGAAATCCAAGCTGCCAATCTTTGGGTTGATCAGCGTATAAAAAACTTGGAGTAAATAAAAACAGCAATTTAAATAAAAATTTCATAAGAATTTATATATAGCATTTTAATAATTTAACAATTTCAATTAATGCGACAATTAATGATTATTACTAATGAAATTTACTAGAGAAATAGCGGTTAATGCGGCTGTGTCAGATCTTAAGATGTTTTTAGATATCGTAAAAGGTTTTGTGGAAGGATTTGCTAGTATGGACTCCCGCTCTGAAGGTGTAAAATCACCTTCCGGGCCTACCAAAATGCATAAAGATTTGCTGTTCGATAAATCTTTGTTTTCTAAATTATTTTTTGAGTTTACATCAGCAAACAATAGAGTTGTAGATCTATCAATTTTTTCTAAAAAATTTTTTAGTTTTATTACTTTTAAGATTTGTGGGGGAATTAGTTGATTAGATTGTTCAGTAGCTTCAATAACAATTTTTTTTGCTCTTTCGAAATTAAGTTCTTTCACCTCTGTTCTTTCAGAAACAATTGGTATTATCTTATTTACTCCAAGCTCTGTAGCTTTTTGTAAAATAGTTTCCATCGGACTCTTTTTGACTAAACAAATTGCTAACTCAATGTTAGATGAACTGGAAGACTCTTTCACTCTATCTAAAAATTTTACTTCTACTCTATCCTTATCTAAAAAAATAATTTCACTTTTCCACTCGCCCTCTCGATTAAAAAAATTTATTCTAGATCCTCTTTTCAGTCGCATTACATTTACAATATAATGGGTGTGTTCTTTTGATAGCAGTTCTGTCGTATTTTCAACTATACTGTTTGGATGATATAATCTAATATTCATTAGTTACATAATATAAAAAAATAAATTTAATTAAAGGAGCTTATTGTGCTAAAAGGAAAAAGGGCAGGAAACACTCCGTTAGGAGTAGATGTGGTTGAGGGAAAATCATATTACTGGTGTTCGTGTGGTAGAAGTTTAAAGCAACCATTCTGTGATGGCTCACATAAAGGAACGGATTTTAGACCTCTTATATATAAAGCCGATCAATCAAAAAAAGTTTTTTTTTGTACATGCAAACAAACTAATGATCAACCAATGTGTGATGGATCGCATAACATTTTATAAATTATGACAAAAAAAGCTGTATTATTCGATGCTTATGGAACTTTATTTGATGTAAATTCTGCTGCAGAAAAATGTAAAAGCAAAATTGGAGATAGGTGGGAGGCTTTTGCTAATTTTTGGAGAACTACTCAGCTTGAATATACTTGGCTTAGAAGTTTAATGAAAAGACATAAGGATTTCTGGCAAATTACGGAGGATAGTTTAAATAAATCGATTAAGGTTTTTAATATTGATGTAAATATGAAAAATGAACTATTAGATTTATATAAAAGTTTATCTCCATATCCTGAGGTCAAAAATGTTCTAGAAAATTTAAAAAAGAAAAATTATAAACTTGCAATTTTATCGAATGGAACCCCTTCTCTTTTAAACGAACTTGTCTCGAATAATAATTTAGATAATTTATTTGAGGATATTTTTTCAATTGAAGAAGTAAAAGTTTATAAACCTGACTCAAAAGTTTATGACATTCCAGTAAAAAAATATGGCGTCAAACCTTCAGAAATTACTTTTTTGAGTGCCAATACATGGGATGTTTCGGGCGGTGGAAATTATGGCTATAATTCTGTTTGGGTAAATAGAAATAAGTCGCAGTTTGATTTTCTTGACTATAAGCCAATAAATAAAATCGACAACTTAACGCAGTTGCTTGATATAATTTAAATATTTAATATATTGATTTCATGTCACAAATAGAGGTTAAAAAAATTATAAAAGCATTGAACGCTTCTGACGGAGCTGGTGTAAAATTAAAAAGAAGTATAGGAACTCCTGAAGCCGATTACATTGATCCGTTCCTTATGCTTGATGAGTTCGGATCAGAAAATAAAGATGATTACGTGGCTGGATTTCCTCCACATCCTCACAGAGGAATAGAGACGGTAACTTATATGTTACAAGGAGAATTTGAACACCAGGACAGCACTGGTGCAAAAGGTATTATGACCTCAGGAGATGTACAGTGGATGAAAACAGGAAGAGGAATTATTCACTCCGAAATGCCGGCTATGAAAGAGGGAAAATTATTAGGTTTTCAGCTTTGGATCAACATGCCAGCTAAAATGAAAAAGAATAAACCTGAGTATCTTTATATTAAGGGTGAAGAAATTGGTGAACATAAAGACGAGGATAAAATTGTAAAAGTAATCGCAGGTAAGTTTAATAAAGCTGAGGGTCCCGAAAAAAATCACAACGTTGAACCAATATACTTTCACGTCATTTTAAATGAAGGTAAAGAATTCAGCTGTGAAGTTCCGTCAAGCCATAATTCTTTTATATACCTGCTTAAAGGTGAGTTAAAAATTGGGGAAAAAAAACATAATAAAACAACTGACTCAAATTTAATTTTACTTGAGAGAGGAAGCATCTTGAAAGTAAAAGCAATTAAAAATTCAGAGTTTTTATTTATAGCTGGAAAGCCTATTGGTGAACCAATCGCAAGAGGTGGACCGTTTGTAATGAACACAAAAGCTGAGATACTAGAGGCTATTAAAGATTATAATAACGGAACATTTGCTAAATATTAAAAGTTAAAGTACGTTTCCGTTAAATGCCAAAAACTATAATTATTAAAAAAAATGGAGGTCCTGAGGTTCTAAACCTAGAAGAAGTTTCTTTAGGTTCGCCCGGGCCAAATGAGATAAAAATTAAAAATTTAGCTATTGGACTAAATTATATAGATACTTATCACCGAAGCGGTTTATATTCTATGAAACTTCCTCATGGTATAGGAATGGAAGGTGCCGGAGTTATATTGGAAATCGGTAAAAATATAAAAGATTTTAGCGTTGGAGAAAATATTTCATATGCGGCTCCACCTTTAGGCTCGTATTCGGAAGAGAGAATTATACCAGAAAAAATAGCTGTAAAAATTCCTAATGGGGTGAGTCATAAAGTTGCTGCTTGTATTATGACAAAAGGATTGACAACATATTATCTTTTAAAAAAGACATACATCTTGACATCGAGAGATACAATTCTTTTTCATGCTGCAGCTGGTGGAGTCGGTCAGATATTTTGCCAATGGGCAAAAAGTATTGGCTGCAAGATAATAGGCACCGTCGGCTCAAATGAAAAAATTGAGATCGCTAAAAAAAATGGTTGCGATTATGTAATTAATTATAAAACTGAAAACTTTGATAAAAAAGTTCTCGAAATAACAGATAATAAAGGTGTTGACGTGGTGTTTGACGGTGTAGGAAATGATACTTTTGAAAAATCACTAAATTCACTAAAAGTTAGGGGCATGATGATATCTTTTGGAAATGCCTCTGGTCCTCTTTCGCCTATTGATGTTCCAAGACTTCTTCAGCCTAAAGGATTATTTTTTGTTAGACCATCAATGGGACAATATTTGAGCACTAGAGATGAATTAAATGAGGGTTCAAGTGAACTTTTTAATCAAATAAAGTTCGGTAAAATCAAAGTAGAAATATTTAAAGAATATAAGCTTAAAGAAGCAAAGCAAGCGCATGAAGATTTAGAGTCAAGAAAGATTATCGGCCCAGCAATATTAGTTCCTTAAATATGAAGTCAATTGTTTCACCGTGTATTAGTATATGTAAAACAGATCCTGTGAGTGGGTTTTGTTACGGTTGTGCAAGGACTAACGAGGAGAAAAAGATTTGGAAAGAGTTTTCAACGTCGGAAGATTGGAAAAGAAATAATATTGAAACTATCAAAAAAAGAATGTCAGGTTGGCAATTAACGACTTTTAATGAGTCTTACGAAAATAAAATAAAAGAGGGAATATCTTTATTTAAAAAAAGTAATAATTCTGAGTCCAAAAACTAATTGAAATCGTCACTCATTGATTTCATATCACTTAAATGAAATTTGAGCGCTTTTGTTGAAAGTCTAATTTCTTGTAGGAATAAGAAAATAGATATAATCATACAAACACAGCAAGCTGCAAAAATTAATCTAGCAATTTGAGTTTCACCTAAATAAAGTGCAAAAACTGTTAACATATTAAATAGAAAACCAAAACTTGCGAAACCCATAGTAAATTTGAGTAGATTGGTCCTATTATTTAAGTTATGGAGTTGGCTTTCCCAAGCTGGTGGTATCTGTTTTTCAAAAACATACTCGTCATGTAATTTTCTGATTAGAGCACTCAGAGTGTGGAACCTGTTACTATATACGGTCATTATAAGTGGAATGGCCGGGAACATAAGCGCGGTGACTGTGTAATCAATTTCCATAGCGAATCAAATTGATTATGAAGATTGTGTTTGATATTTACAATAGAAAACCTCTATGAATAAGTTAAAATTATTTACTGATTTAACACGCATAAATCGTCCAATAGGATTTATGCTATTATTTTGGCCTTGTAGCTGGGGTTTAACAATAGGGTTTGGAAATAATTCCGATCCTCATAAATATTTAATTTATCTTCTTTTATTCTTTTTAGGGTCTGTACTTATGAGAAGTGCTGGATGCATATTTAACGATATTGTTGATAAAGATTTGGACATTAAAGTTTCCCGCACTAAAGCAAGACCTTTGGCCTCAGGAAAAATTTCAGTGTATCAAGCGTTTGGTTATGTAATTTTATTATGCTTTTTAGCTTTATTAATTTTGTTACAATTTAATAAACTTACAATTTTATTAGGTTTAGGATCTATGCTTCTAGCTTTTTCCTATCCATTTATGAAAAGAATAACATATTGGCCCCAATTATTTTTGGGTCTCACATTTAACTGGGGTATCATAATGGCTTGGGCCTCTTTAACTAATGAGGTCTCTTTTGAACCAATTCTTTTGTATTTAGGAGCCATATTTTGGACATTAGGGTATGACACCATTTACGGTGCTCAGGATATGATAGATGACGAAATTATTGGAATAAAATCAACAGCGATAAAATTTAAAACAAATATTAAGTTTTTTGTGTTCACAAGTTATTTCGTCACTTTCTTATGCTTTATGATATTATTTTACAATAAGTTAGGAATAAATATTTTTACATTATTGATTGCTATGTTCTTCAGTTCACTTTTATTTCAAATAAAAATTTTTAATAAAAAATACCTCAAGATTGCTTAAGAGCTTTCAAAATGAATAATTTCTCCGGTCTTTTGTTATTTCTAGCTTTATTTTCAGAAATAAATATTTCTAAATTTCTATGAAATGGAATGAATTAAAAAGTATTTTAAAAAGATTATACGCCGAATATGTTAAGAAGTATATAAAGAGAATTATAGTCTCTTTAGTTCTTTCAGTGATAGTTGCTGGGAGTACGTCTGCAACTGCATGGCTTCTTGATCCGGCGGTAAAAAAAATTTTTATCGACCAAAATGAAACTCTAGCGTGGTTAATACCTATAGCGATTGTGGTGGCATTTTCGTCTAAAGGTATATCATTATACTTCGCAAGGCTTATTATAATTAGAGTTGGTCAAAAAATTGCTGGGGAAATACAAAAAAAAATTGCTCAAAATATCATTCACTCTGATATCCAAACTTTAGAAAATCGACACTCGGGAAAATATATTTCAAATGTTATGTTTGACTCTCACCAAATTCAAAATTTAGTTAGCACTGGAGTTTTAAATCTGATGAAAGACAGTTTCTCTGTTATACTCTTAGTTTCCTTAATGTTTTATCAAAATTGGAAGTTGGCTTTCTTTGCAATCCTAATGATGCCGCTGGCAGCTTTCTTTGCAAAAAGTTTAGGAAAAAGACTAGGCAAAGTGACTACGCAAGCAGGTGAACTTTCTGCAAATCTTACATCTTACTTGTCAGAAATTTTTAAAGCAGCAAAAATGATTAGAATTTTTCAAAAAGAAAAAAAAGAAAATGCAAATGCTGAAAATGTTATTGATGGTCTAGTAGAAAAACAAATAAAAATGACAAGCGTAATGATAAGAGCAACGCCTATCATGGAAATTCTTACCGGTTTTATGATTGCAGGTTTTATCTTTTATGCAGGCAAATTAATAAATAATGGAGAGCTTGAAATTAATAATTTTTTTTCATTTTTAGCAGCAATGATGTTGGCTTACCAGCCAATTAGATCTTTAGCTACAATTAATATGGTGGCCTATCAAGGGGCGGCAGCAGCAAAGAGAATTTTTGATGTTATTGATAAACCTATAAAAACAAAAGAAGATAATAAATTACCTAAACTTAACTTATTAAAGTGTGATATAAAATATAAAAACGTTAATTTCCAATATCAGAACACAAAAGAAAGAGCCATTCAAAGTATAAATCTTGATATACCTGGTGGATCTATGGCAGCTTTCGTAGGTCACAGTGGTGCAGGAAAAAGCACTATAATTAATTTACTCCCAAGATTTTATGAACCTCAGTCGGGTGAAATTTTAATTGATAATCAGAATATTTATAAAGTTTCTTTAAGCTCGTTAAGAGAGCAGATTTCATTAGTTAGTCAAGATATAATGCTTTTTGATGACACTATTGCATCAAATGTTTCATATGCAAATGAAGAGGCATCAATGGATCAAATAAAAAAAGCTTGTTCTTTAGCTGCAGCTGATGAATTTATAAAAAAACTACCTAATTCTTATGAAACATTAGTTGGTGAAAACGGCGTGAGACTTTCCGGTGGGCAAAAACAAAGAATATCTATAGCAAGAGCTTTCATAAAAAATTCAGCAATTATATTACTGGATGAAGCGACTTCTTCACTTGATGCAGAATCTGAAGAAAAAGTGCAAAACGCGATAATAAACCTTACAAAAAATAAAACGACATTAGTAATTGCACATAGACTTTCAACCATTCATAAGGCAGACAAAATATTTGTAATGAAAAATGGTGGAATAGTTAATGCGGGAACCCACGATTTTTTAATAGATAATTGTGACGAATATAAAACCTTGTACAAAAAACAACTCAAATAATTAAATGAAAAAAATCTACGCTTTCTCTATTTCAATATTATTTCCTTTTTTCATTTTAATAATCTATTTAAGAAAGATAATAGGCAAAGAGGATCCACTAAGATTTAAGGAAAAATTTAATTTGGACTATTTAGATAAAATTGATCAATATAAAAAAAAGATTATTTGGTTTCACGCTGCAAGTATCGGAGAAGTTTTAAGTATTTTTCCAATTATAACAAAATTAAATAGCGAGAGAGAAGACTTGCAATTTTTGATAACCACCGTGACAAAAAGTTCAGCTGATTTAATTGAAAGGAAAAAATCAAACTTTAAAAATATTACACACAAATATTTTCCAATTGACAAAAAAAATATAGTAAAAAAATTTTTAGATTTTTGGAGTCCGAAAGTAGCTATATTTATCGACTCTGAAATTTGGCCCAACTTTTTATTTGAAATCAAAAAAAGAGAAATACCTCTTGTTCTTTTAAATGCGCGAATTACTAATAAGACAAAAAAAAGATGGAAAATTTTTTCTGGTTTTTCTAAAAATTTATTTCAACTTTTTGATTTATGCATACCATCAAGTACGATATCAAAAAATAATCTTATAGAATTGGGTGCAAAAAACATTGAATATGTTGGTAATCTTAAATTTGCTTTTGATCAAGAAAATATACTATTAGACAAAAAAAATATAATTATTTTAAATAAATATTTAGTTTGGTGTGCTGCAAGTTTACATAGAGGAGAGGAAATCTTTTGTATAAAAACACACATGGCTATTAGAAAAATAAAAAAAAATTGTTTAACTATTATAATACCCAGGCATATTTCAAACGTTAACTTCTTTAAAAAAGCTTGTGAAAAGTTTAGCCTGAAAATACAAGTTTTCAATGAAGGTGATATTATAAAAGATGATCTCGATATTTTGATAATAAATTCGTTTGGAGTATCCGCCAAATATTACAATTACTGTGATAGCGTTTTTGTAGGGAAATCACTTCTTTTTAATTTAAGAGACGTTGGCGGGCAAAATCCAATCGAACCTGCAAAACTAGGTTGTAAAATTTATCACGGCAAATACGTTTTCAATTTTCAAGAAATCTATGAATATTTAAGTGAAAAGAAAATAAGTTCTATTGTAAGAGATCCAAATGATTTAAAAGATAAAATTCTTCAGGATTTTCAAGACAGAGAAATAAATGGTAAAGGTCAAATCAGCAATGAATTAAAAGACCATGGAAAAAATATACTTACTAAAACTATATCTAAAATAGAGAAATTTTTTTAATGAAAATAAAAAAACCAAATTTTTGGAATAAAAAAGGACTAATTTCGTTTGCTCTTTTACCTATTACCTTATTATATATTATTTTTCTAAAAATAAAAAAATTTTTAACAAAAGAAGTAGAGTTTAAATCTAAAATAATTTGCGTTGGAAATTTATATCTTGGTGGAACTGGTAAAACTCCATTATCTTTATTTATCGCAAATCTTTTAAATAATTCTAAAGGTAAAACATTTATAGCTAAAAAATTTTATCAAAATCATTTAGATGAAATTAATTTGATTAAAAATAATTTTAAAAATGTTGTAGTCGCTTCAAGTAGAATTAAGTGTATCCAGGAAATTGAGAATAGTGGTTCAGAAATAGTTGTGATGGATGATGGATTTCAGGACTGGACTATCAAAAAAGACCTGAGTTTATTGTGTTTTAGCTCATTAGATGGGTTTGGAAATGGTTATGTTTTACCCGCTGGACCCTTGAGAGAGATACCTCATAAGACTCAAAATGCTCAAATCATTGTGATTAAAGGAAATAAAAATATTAATTTAGAAAAGAAAATAAATAAAATCTATAATAATTCGAATATATTTTATATGAATTATGAACCTATAAACATTAGTGCGTTTCAAAAAGATAATTATCTCGCTTTTGCAGGAATTGGTAACTCAATAGAATTTTTCGAGACGCTCGAAAAATATGGAGTGAATGTTAAAGAAAAACTTGCTTTTCCGGATCACTATAATTATTTGCAAAAGGATTTAGATAAAATTAAGAATTTAGCACAAAGTAATAATCTTAAAATTGTTACTACCGAAAAAGATTTTCTTAGGATTTCACAAAAAAATTTAGAAAAAATAGATTTTTTGAAAATAAAAGTCAAAATTGATAATCAGGTAGAATTTGAGAAAAAAATAAAAAGTTTTTTATCATGAAATTTTTTAAATACTTAATTCAAGCAATATTCATATATTTTTTTATAATTACAATTAAGTTGTTAGGACTTAATTTTAGTAAAAAAATTTTTATCTTCATTTTTAGAAGTTTTGGAAATTTTTTTAGATCTAAGAAGATCATAACTAATAATCTTGGATTGATAGACAAAACTTTAAGTGAAAAAGATAAAATGGTTATAATTAATAATATGTGGAAAAATTATGCCTCAACTTTTGTTGAGTATTTCTTTCTGAATAAATACAGAAAAAATAATGATCATATTTCGATTAAGGGTGAAGACAAATTAAAATCATTAAAAGATAAAAAAGAACAAGTAATTTTCATCTCAGGCCATTTTTCAAATTTTGAGCTTATGTCAATGGAGTTGACTAAAAGAAAAATCGATATTGCAACAATATATCGGCCTTTAAATAATTATTTTTTAAATCCAATTATGGAATATTACAGAAGAAAGTATGTTTGCAACACTCAGATAAAAAAAGGGTTGCCCGGTGTTAAAGACGCCATTAGACATTTCAAAAATGGCAAATCTATTGCTTTAATGGTTGATCAAAGAGTAAGTGAAGGAGAAAGTTTACCTTTTTTTAATAAGCAGGCTTTGACAACAACTTTGCCAGCTCAGTTAGCGTTAAGATTTAAATGTAATATTATTCCAATTTATCTTACAAGAAATGAAAATAAGTTTGAAATGGAAATTCTAAGTCCAATTATAATCACAGATTTTAATGTCTCAAAAAATGATGAACAAAATAAAAGGAAACTTTCTT
>MDTA01077610.1_pt1 | contig 11817 bp, 7 predicted proteins | sample 811151 | NCBI WGS metagenome assembly MDTA01 (sample SAMN05326648, study PRJNA326480) | marine metagenome | isolation source: seawater | place: Indian Ocean: South | collected 2010 | reverse complement strand
GTTGTCATCAACGAAGATCGCTTGTTCAGGGCGACAATCGATGGTATTCAGCACAGATTCAAAGGCTTGGGCTTCGGGTTTTAGCAGACCAGTTTCGTGAGATAGAAACACTTTGGAAAAGCAATCTAAAACCGTACAACATTTTTGGATGCCGTTCCAAAGAAGTGGATTGTTATTAGATAATGCATATAAAGGAAATTTTTCACTCCAGTGTTTGATCATGCTTCCGGCGCCGTCAATTTCATGTATTACTAAGGATTCATAGTTTTCACAAAACGTTTTTTCATCGTCCTCGATATTAAATTCCTTACGAAAGATATTCGCGAAAGATGAAACACTGATTTGCCCGCGTTCGTAGGCTTTAAACAAAGGATCACTGTTAAACCAATTATTCATCGTTAGGTTATTTATAGGATTGCTGTTGAGACGATCCAATCCGCTGATTCCTGCGGTTTTTACTATAGTATCGCAAAGATCATAGATGATACATTTAATCACGGTGTATTCTCGATTTGTTTGATTTTTTTCTCGATGCGTTTAGCTGAGATGGGCGAACGTGTACCGATTTCCTGAGCGAATATAGATATCCGAAATTCTTCTAACATCCAATTTAATTCTTTAATCAGGCCTTTTTGGGTTGGGCTGGCATCGCCATGGTCGAGGGCTTCCAATTTGTCTTGAAAGGGGGTAATTAACGCAGCGCGATCCGATTCTTTTTTAGGATTAATTTGGCTGCGCTCAATCCGTAGTTTGAGTGCCTTCAGGTAACGGGGCAAATCTTGTAATTCTTCAAAGGTGAATTTTCTGAGTATATCGTCCGGTAATAGCCGATTCAGCTCTGTTTCGACTAACTCTTGGTTACTTTTAATTGACACAATATCTTGTCGAACTTTGCTCAGTTCTTCTAAACAAGAAATGAAACGATTAGATATGCCTTTGATTAGCCCTTCGGCCCGGTCGATTAACGACTCAAAGTTGTTTTTTCTTAATGGTATGGGATGGGCTTCGAAAAAGAGGTGATGGCAAATGTGTTCGTAGGATTGTTGTGGTAATTGGTCTGGTAAACCCAAAAATTCAAAAGATAATTTATTTTTGCGTAACGTTTTTAATTCTCTTTTTAACCATACCATCTGACTGTTAAATCTTACAGTTGCCAGACAAGAAATTCCTTCACGAGTATTATCTATAGCGAGTTGTCGGTTATTAAAGAGTTTGAGAGTGACGCTTTGCCTTTCTTCGTCGGCTTCCAAGCCAGGATATCCATAAATAGGTACGCCTCCTAGTTTAGTTATTTCAACGTGTTCAGGTGGATCGTCAAAATCCCATGCTTTTACACCTTTTTTTTGCCATTGTTTGGCAGTTTCGGTCCACTCGGTTAATTCTTCCTGTCCCTGATCAGAATCAAGTTGTTTTTTGATAGAAATTAAGTCACGTCCCTCAATGAGTTTTTCATTTTTATTTCGTATTTGAATTCGCATACGAAGATGGTCCGGTATAACATCATAATTCCAATCTTTTAAGCTGATATCTAACTGATATTTTGTTGAAACAAATTCTTGAAGTGATTGGATAAAAGTGGGATGCGTGGGCTTGAGATTTTCCGCTATGTAACGAGCTTTTTCAGGTATTGGAACTAAGTGTTTTCTTAATGATTTTGGGAGGGTTCGCATAAGAAAAGATATTTTTTCTTCCATAAGCCCCGGCACTAGCCATTCCAATGTATTGTCGTCTAATGTGTGAGTTAGCGAAAAAGGGACTTTAACAGTTACCCCGTCTTGCACGTCGCCAGGCTTGTAAGCATAGCTTAAATCGAGCGACTGGTTACCTATGTCTATTTTATCCGGGAACGAATGTTTATCGAATAAAACGTGATTTTCTTCAAGGATATCGGTTTCTTCCATTTTTAAATAATCACTGTCGTGCTTACGTAGTATTCTATTTAAATCGTGGATAGAGGAGATGTTTTCTTGAATTCGTTCCGCATAGAACGCATAAGCTCGCTCGTCGACGTCAACATGAGGTGAAGTGTTCTTCCGATTTTGCCAGACCTCTATTTTTTCGCACAGACGTTTGTTGTGTGATAGAAATGGATGTTTTGTGTTAAAATGGGCAGGTACTAGTCCTTCCCTAATAAATATTTGAGTTGCCTCGTTCGGTTGAATCGTTCCGTAATCGATGCGTTGGTTTTTTACTTCTAATCCATATAGGATGTGACGTTCACGGACGAGTACTCTTCCTGATCGTAGATTCCAATAGGGTTGATCATACTTAATTTTACAAAGATGGGAGCCTAACTCTGATAACCACTCGGGGTTAATTTCAGCAACCGTACGCGCAAAGAGTCGAGAGGTCTCAATATTTTCGACTGCAATAATCCATTTTGACTTGGCCTTTTTATTTGATTTTGTATTTAATGTGGTGGAATCAATCTTAGCCTTGAAAAGACTCGAGCCTGGAAAAATCATAATTTCTCGATTGCGAGTAGCGGTAAAAATATTTCCTTCTTTATTACAAGCTGCGTTGCTTAATAAGCCGCTAAGGATAGACCTGTGGATGGAATCATATAGCGCGTCGTCATATTTTTTTGATTTGATTTTTTGAGAAGTATTTAATATCTGCGCCAATTGTGAGTGTATATCTTTCCATTCTCGCATACGAGGATAGGATAGGAAATGCGATCTACAGAATTTCCGCAATTGATTTTGCGAAATTTTGATAGCTTTTTTCTGATATGTTTCCCAAATATTTAGGTACGAAATAAAGTCTGACCGAGCGTGGTTAAATGTTGAGTGTACTTCGTCCGCTTTTTCACGTTCCTCTGTTGGTCGTTCGCGTGGGTCCTGTATGCTCAAGCCCGCAGCTATTATAAGTATCTCGTCGATTACATTCTCATTTCGAGCCTGAAGGATCATGCGCGAGATGGTCGGATCAATCGGAAGCCGTGCCATAGAGCGACCCTTTTTGGTCAGACTTTTTTTTGAATCTATAGCACCTAATTGGTGTAACAATTGGAAACCGCCATCTACCGATTGTTTCTTTGGTGGTTCCACGAAAGGGAAATCATATATCGAACCTAAATTCAAACTCAACATTCTTAAAATGACATCGGCAAGGTTAGATCGTTGTATTTCCGGCTCGGTATATTCTGGGCGCGATAGGAAATCTTTTTCATCGTATAGGCGTATGCAAATGCCGTTAGCAGTTCGACCGCACCGTCCTTTTCGTTGCTCGGCACTACTTTGAGAAATTGGCTCAATGGGTAGCCCCTTCGTTAATGTCCGTGGATTGTAACGACTGATGCGGGAAAGTCCTGTATCGATTACGTAGCGAATATTGGGAATAGTTAGAGAGGTTTCGGCAATGTTGGTCGAAACAATCACACGTCGATTGTTTGCAGAAGAAAATACCTGTTGTTGTTGTTTCAAACTTAATCGGCTGAATAATGGAAGGATCGTGACTCGCGAATGTAGACGCCGTCTGAGTTTTTCGCAGGTTTCACGGATGTCGCTTTCCGATGGCATAAAGATTAGAATGTCTCCATTGTGCGTTTTTGCTATTAAGTCATCCGCCGTTTTCGTTGCTGCTTCCACGTGAGTGAAATCGTTTGAGTCCTTTTTGAATTGTTCCACTGGTAAGTAGCGAACTTCAACGGGATACATTCGTCCGGATACTTCGACCACTGGAGCATGATTAAAAGCTTCGGAAAAAACTTTTGTGTCGATTGTAGCGGAAGTGATAATGATTTTTAAATTTGGCCTGCGGCGCCGTAGGTCTCGTAAATAGCCGATAAGAAAATCAATGTTTAGACTACGTTCGTGTGCTTCGTCTATGATTATCGCATCGTATTCGAGTAAGTCGCGATTGTATTGTGTCTCTGCGAGTAGGATGCCGTCCGTCATGACTTTTATTTGAGTGTTAGCACTGGTTTGCTCTTGAAATCGAATCTTTATTCCTACTTGTTCACCGAAATCAGCGTGAAGCTCTTGTGCAATTCTTTTGGCAGCGGCGATAGCAGCTATTCGCCGGGGTTGTGTTAATGCTATTGTTCCCGTTTTTCCGCATCCTGCCTCAAGGCAAAATTTTGGAAGTTGTGTTGTTTTTCCCGAACCGGTTTGGCCGGAGACTATGACAACAGAATTATTTTTTATTGCCGATATCAGTTCATCTCGTCGATGTGAAATCGGAAGATTTTCAGGATAAGTTGGAGTTGCAATTTTTATCGAACGGAGTTCAGCAAGTTTTGAAGATTCTGTAGCGTCTTGTGTCCATTTCTCAAGAATGGATTGAGTCCACTTTTTTTTTTGTATGGCCTGCTCTATCCGAACCCGGTCAGATTCCATACAAAAGGGAAGCAGTTTTAGTAGCTTGGTTAAGGATGGTGGCGTAGTTTGCAAGGAATTAATTACCTATTTCAACGTATGATTCTACCAGAGAGATTTGGAGTAGAAGTTCCGTATTACATCATCTGCCGTTACCAATGTACACGAGCGTAGCATTGATGTGGCGACAATTAAGCGATCGGCGATGTCTTCATTTTCCCAGTTTAATACGAGGCTTCGCATCCAATGCTCCGCATCCACCGGCATTACTTCTAAGTTCTCTACTGCTTTTAATCTTTCGACATAGTCAGATAGACGTAAGGGAAGGCGAAGGTCGCCCGATTTGATTTTTTGACCCAGTTCCCATATTGACACGGCAGAGATTATCTTAGCTTCATTTTCTCCAATAGCTTTGGATGCAGATGGGGAGAGTTGTTCTCGATCAAGTGTCCAATAAACTAGAACGCCTGTATCCAAAACAATCATGATATAGTTTGGACTGGTCCGTTGAGGTTTCTGCTATACACGACTTGTCCGTGGAAGGAGTCAAATAGCGTTTCGACGGATTGGGTGTTTTTGAAAGGCATTATTTTTAGCACGGGCCGACTATTGTCGGTGACAACCAATTCGTTCCCCGAACGTTCAATTTCCCGAAATATTCTAAGCATATGTGCTTTTAAATGGCTTTTTGATATCGTATCCATGCTTGATCAAACGGTTCAAGTGTGAATTAAGATATAGTCAATTTTATAGTCATAAATTAATAAAAACAATCATTTATGCAATTCATGCTTGTTCAAGATTTTTATTTCGGCTTGTCTCGTTTCAGGTCGGACAGGCTTTGGTTCCCAACGACAGTACCGTCGTCCTCTTCGTCACGTTTAATATTTTTGAGCATATCGTATAGTTCGCGAAGATTTTTCAATCCACCTATTGTGACGACGACTGTCACTGCCGCTGTCATTAAGAGAATAACAACACAGAAATACCACCAGAATTCACCCCAAGCCTGGTCAGATATATCGTTAGTTAGCATATAAAATGTCCCAACTAGAAAGACCGCGAAAAAGACGAAGATATATGCGTAGGAGCCGTAAAAAAGAACTTTGTCGCCGAAGGAAAACTCTTTTCCGACAGAAAAGATGCTTCTGGATGTTTCATCTGAACTAGTTTCGGGTGAAGCATCCTTGAATGTTCCGGATGGCGGGCTTTCCTCGACAGAATATTGACCTCTATGTAGAAGTTGGTCCATGTTATACACCTGATTATCCATTAACGAGACTAAAATAAATATCAGCACTGTGATTAGTACCGTAAGGAAATAAAGCCATTGTGCATTAATTGGACATTTATCCTGTAATAAGCTGGGATATTTCTCAGTGAATTGGCTCCAGCTATCAGAAAATATCCAGCTCATGATCTGTTGGCTTGATTCCCAATTATAGGTTAGATACCAACCCACGTATGCTAAGGATACGCCGACAATAGCTGCTGCCCAAGCACCGTTTGTTGTTGCTCGTTTCCAATAGAGGCCACCGATTATAGCGCATCCTGCCCATCCCAAATAGATAGTACCCGTAAGTGCAAAAAACATTAAAATGTCTTGTTGTTGACTAAAAAACAGGCTAAATAGGAAAATAAAAAGGCAGACTCCGAATATAGATGTTTTCAGGTAAATAACGTGTTTGTCGGCACCGATGATTGTGTCGCCCTTTATCCGTTGGCGGAGAGGCAGGATAACGTCCTGGACGAAAATTGAACCCCAGGAATGTAGATATGTGTCGTGCGTTGAGATGAAGGCGGCGAGCATAACTGCCGCGAAGAGCCCCATAATGCCGGTTGGAAGAAAATGCGAACTTGCTACCGTGACGGTTACTTGATCGCGAATTTGGTCGCTTTCTATGCCGTCAAGAATATTGAGAGCTGCTGCGGACTGACTTGCCCAGTCTGGGTGATTTAGGAAAGCGAATGCACATACGGGAAGTAAGGCTAGTGGAAGGGTTTGGGTGATATTTCGTAATTGCCCGATAACTCTCCCCATCCGAGCATCGTGAGGGCTACGGGCGGAGCTAAAATAACCTTGGCTGCCTTGCCAGGCCATGTAGCCGTAAAAAGATGTTGCTGCAGCAATCAGGAAATAACTTACGTCGAAGTTATCCGTGCCGCTCGTTTTCATTGGGTCTATTAATGATGCGTCATTAGGGGCGTAGGTTACTGCGGCATCTATGATAGTGTTCCAGTCGAATAGGAAAAAGAGCATGTATATTCCTAATAAAACGAAAACCACGTTGACAAACATTCCTTGTATGAAGTCGGTGACCATAACGGCTATCTGACCCCCCATAAAAGTAAACCAGAGAGAAATCCCAAGCAGTCCAATCATAATCAAGGCGTATGTTACGTCGAAGTTCATGCCAAGAAAAGAAGTCGGCCACTGAGGTAGGCCGAGGTAATATTGGAAAAAACGGCCTCCAACGGCTGGAAAAATACCAAAGTTCAAAATACCGGATATGTAGCCAACTACTCCGGCGTATACGCGGAAAGATCGACTATATCGAATTTCAAAAAATTGAGCCATAGTCAGAGCACGGGTCTGTCTGAAACGATATTGTACCCAACCCGTAGAAGCGATTATGACGCCTATGGGAAGAAGCATTAATTTCCACCAAGAAGCCGTAAAACCCGCCTTGTACGTCATTTCAAAAACAGCAACGATGCTAATGGCTCCAAGTCCTGACATGCCATCCGCAACTCCGAGCAGATATTTCCCTGCGCAACGGTTTGCTGAAAGGAAATCTGCGACGCTAAGCATGTATTGTCTTGTGCTGAGAGCTACGAGGGTTATAAACCCAATGAGTATCGCGAGTATAGTCCAATCTATCCAGGTCAAGAGTGTCTCCTGTTTTTTTTCTGGGTTGTCAGTACTTCATGTTGGTTTGAAACCATAGTCATGACCATAGTCATATTTCGTTTGAAGGTCAATGAGAAAATTTAATCGGGTGTTTTATCACGGTTGCTCATGGCGTTGATTCGCAGGGCTTAGTTATTCGTCGTCGGCACGCCAGAGTCTTGGTACGGGCACAGGAATTTCTGGGGTGTCCCAGTAGCCACAGTCCTCGGGTGCTTGAGTGAAGTGGGGGCATGTAAGTCCATGCCGATCCCAAACTACTTCGCCTGCCCTTAAGGTTAGAGCGCACTCGAATCGGTGTTTGCCTTCAATTAGGCCCCAACCACAATCTCGATAGCAAAAATTTCCTTCTAAGATGCCGAAAATCGCTATATCTGCTTCGGCGCCGACACTAAGGTTGCCTAAATTAGGACGTCGGAGTGCACGTCCAGGAGTAACGGTAGATCGGTAGATCACTTCTTGGATCGGCATGCCCATTGCGACACATTTGGACATTGTGTCGGGCATACTGTGTACATGCCCGTTGATATTGCCCATGTGAAGGTCGGTGCTGATGGAATCAGGAGGAAATTTATCGTGGATGGCGGGAACCGCGTTCCTGTACCAAAAACTGGCTGCACCATGCCCTAAGTCGAAGTGTATACCTCTACTTCGTGCTCTACGCATGTGTTCTAGAACATTTCCGTTAGCGTCTACGACCGGGAATTGTCTTGCGAACACATGCGTATGTATGTCACCCGGTCTCAGGTGTTCGAGTATGAGGTCTTCGTAAGTGCGTTCCGGTGGCCTCGGCCAAAAGTCCACCATTACCGGCATCATACATAGTTCTGCTGCTTCGACAGAAAGATCCACAGAAGACCAGGCTGGATGTGCATTATCAAATGGCTTTGTGGTCCAATAATGCGCGGTTTTAATCCCTACTACGACGTCGTGGTGAGCCGAAGCCGCTTCCGCGGCTTTTTGTGGGTTGAGGTTGTTTACAATCTGTTCGTGATCTCCCATGCCCGGGCTTGCTATATTGACATATGCAAGGACGCGAGTTTTGGAACTGTTTATAACGGTGTCCCGAAAATGATCCATTTCATCAGCACCAGCTGTGCCAGTGTCAACGCATGTTGTCACGCCTTCTTTTAAAAAGTGTGCATCGGCATTGAGACTACCTACGGTATTTCCTTCTTTGTGGATACGTGTGTGGTAAGCGTGTACGTGCATGTCAATGAGTCCAGGCGACACTACTAAGTTCTCGACATCAATCGATTTATCAGCCTCGGTTACGTCAATAAAACTATCCACCCGAGCGATGCGTCCGTGTTTAATACCAACGTCGTATTTGCCGTCCAAATCATTGGCAGGATCGATTACATGTCCGCCTTTGAGTAGCAGGTCTAGTTTTTGGCCCATTCGTAGAATCCCTGATGGCGTGTTTTCAAACGGTTTTGATCGAAGAAATTAGTCGGCTGCTTTAATTGCGTCAAATCAATTTTGTTGACAATTAGTTAGCTGTGGATATAAAATGTATAGGATGCTATGAAGTTCACTACTCATGGGAGGTTGAGATCTTATGTTTTCTTCGAAAGGTCTTCTGTGTATAACCTGCTGTTTAATCATGCTTACTTCTCAATCCACGATGTGTCAGACTGTTTACCATGTCGATATGAAGTTAGAAGGCATGATTGATACCGGAGTTTCAGCATTGGCTGAAAGGGCTGTTGAGCTCGCAAATCATGAAGAAGCAGATGCCATTATTTTCGAGATCGATACGTTTGGCGGTCGAGTTGATGCTGCAACGGTGATTCGCGATGCGATACTTGACAGCGAGGTCATGACCATAGCATTCATCAATAAACGTGCAATTTCTGCAGGAGCACTAATTTCACTTGCTTGCGATAAAATCGTCATGACTGAAGGTGGGACTATAGGTGCCACGACACCTGTTGATGGGGCTGGAACAAAAGCTAGCGACAAATTCACGTCTTATATGCGAGCAGAGATGAGGGCTACGGCGGAAAAAACAGGTCGAAATTCTAAAATCGCTGAAGCCATGGTAGATGAGCGTGTGGATATCCCAGGTTTGAGTGCAGAAGCTGGGCGCCCTGCGACACTTACCACTGAACAGGCATTGAATTATGAAATAGCGAACGAAACAGCTGAAACTATAGAGGACGTGCTTTTGATGTACGGACTCACAGATTCGGAAATTGTCAGAACCGAACTCAATTGGGCGGAGCACATGGTGAGAATACTTACCCATCCGGTAGTGACTTCTATTTTATTAACACTTGCAACCTTTGGCCTTATTGCTGAGGTTCGCACGCCAGGTTGGGGATTGGGCGGTACGCTGGCTTTAGTTGCATTAGGTTTATTTTTTGGAAGTCATTTGGTAGTGAAACTAGCTGAATGGGAAGAGCTTGCACTTTTCGTCATTGGCGCAGGTCTGATAATTGTAGAGGTCGTTGCTATTCCAGGTTTCGGTTTTGTCGGCCTATTAGGTGCAGGATTAATGTTGGGAAGTGTTGTTATTACCCAGCTCGGGGACTTTGAACTTTGGTCCTTTGATGAGATAGCCTCTGTGATCGCAAGATTGTGCATATCGATGATATGCGCTTTCGGATTTTCACTAATTGCTCTTCGATCTCTACCTAAGTGGAATGCGTTTAATCGGCTGGTTCTCAAGGCCGAGACTGGAGCAAAAGAAGGTTACATCTCCTCTTCTCGTGAGACTGATGGTGAATGGTTGGGTAAAGAGGGTAGGACCATTAGTGAATTGCGTCCAGCAGGTATTGTGGAGGTTGATGGAGAGCGGCTAGATGTTGTGACAGACGGAGATTTTGTAGCCGCTCGCCAACCGGTAAAAATAATCGAAGCCCGCGGTAATAGAATTGTAGTCCGCCCCTTAAGTGATTAGTTTGGAATAGAGATTTTATGGATTCTTTAGTTTCTTTTGGAATTGCGTGGTCCTATGCAATCGGCTTTTTGTTACTCGGTTTCACACTAATACTACTTGAGATATTCTTAATTCCAGGTCTCAACGTCTTCGGTCTTTTTGGTTTGCTTGCTGTAGCTACGGGTGTTTATATTGCTTACCTAAAGCTAGGTCTACTGGAAGCCTTAATCATGGCGGCCATTGGGGTCCTCTTCACTTTACTACTATTACGCAAGGTGCTTAAGAGCAGACGATGGCAAGACTTAGTCTTGAGTAGATCCACTTCGAAGTCTGAGGGCTTCGATTCTGCGCGAAAAGACCTGGGGTCCTTATTGGGTTTGGTTGGAGAAACCGTCACTACTTTACATCCAACCGGTAGAGTTCGTTTTGACGACGAATTTGTTGATGTGGTGTCTGAAGGTGGATTTGTTAATAAGGGTGATCTGGTAAAGGTAATTAAGGTCAATGGCCACAAAGTAGTTGTACAACCCTGTGGCTCACAAAGGAATTAATTTTTCGTATATCATTTTGTAAAAAAAACTTTTTATTGAGCTATTTCTTTTCATCATAGGAGCGAGTTATGGCAGAAGTTACCTTTTTGGTTGTGATGCTTTTCGCCATTGTCATATTCTTGGCGTTGTTTACTTATTTTATCCCGATAGGTCTCTGGGTTTCTGCCTATTTTGCTGGAGTGAGGGTCGCAATTTTTAAGGACTTGGTTGGTATGCGTCTGCGAAAGGTTCCTCCGCGTCAGATTATTGTCCCTAAAATAAGCGCTACAAAGGCTGGGATAGAAATTGAATTAGATAGAATGGAAGCTCACTTTTTGGCTGGTGGAGATGTAAACGTGGTTGTTCTTGCGCTTATTTCTGCGGATAAGGCTAATATAGACCTTACTTTTGAGCGTGCTGCGAGTATAGATTTGGCTGGAAGAGACGTTTTAGATGCGGTTAAGATGAGTGTAAACCCGAAGGTTATCAATACACCATTAATTGCTGCTATTGCTAAGGACGGTATCCAGGTGAAAGCTACTTGTCGAGTTACCGTAAGAGCAAATATCGATCGTTTAGTTGGTGGAGCAGGTGAAGAAACGATTATCGCAAGAGTTGGCGAGGGTATTGTAACGACCATTGGATCTTCGGATACACACAAAGGAGTCCTAGAAAATCCTGATTTGATATCGAAACGTGTTCTTGAAAAAGGTTTGGATTCCGGAACCGCATTTGAGATTTTATCTATAGATATCGCAGACGTGGATGTGGGTGAAAATATTGGAGCAAAACTTCAAACTGATCAGGCTGAAGCAGACCTTAAGATTGCAAGAGCTAAGGCCGAAGAACGTCGCGCTATGGCTCGTGCACGTGAACAAGAGATGACTGCCCAGGTTGTCGAGATGGAGTCAAAAGTAAAAGAAGCTGAAGCGGAAGTGCCTTTAGCGATGTCTGAAGCATTTCGAAGTGGTAACCTTGGTGTGATGGATTACTATAGAATGCGTAATATCGAGTCTGATACAGATATGAGGACTACAATTTCGCAGGATGGTGAAGATCGTCCAGACGAAGTTAGGGACGAAGAATAATGGAAGCGTTACTCTTCATTCTGTTTGTAATTTTCAGTCTGGTTTCCTCCTATATGGAGCGACGTAAAAGACGGCGGGAAGTTGAACT
>MDTA01209736.1_pt1 | contig 11819 bp, 12 predicted proteins | sample 811151 | NCBI WGS metagenome assembly MDTA01 (sample SAMN05326648, study PRJNA326480) | marine metagenome | isolation source: seawater | place: Indian Ocean: South | collected 2010 | reverse complement strand
TGGCATCATTTAATACCTTAGGGATACCACAGGACTTAGGTGGCTCTAAAAATTGAATATCATGTCCAAATTTTGTTCTAAAGTAATTGTAAAAATTTTTAATCTTTGAACCACCACCAGTAAATATATATGAGTAAAAATTCATATCATTTGGCAAAGATTTTAATACTAATTCAAATGTTTCATTTAGACGATCTAAAGTAATCTCTTTTAAATTATCGTGACCAACATTTTTTTTTTTGTTATCACCAAAATCTTCCCATATAGGGATTTCAACTGTTGAATTTCTAGTGTCAGATAAATCGATTGTAGAAATTTTAAGCTTTTCAGCAAAATCAAAGCTGATATTATGAATATTTACTAGATCATTTGATATTTGTACACTTCCTTGAGGAATTTTTTTTATAAAATATAAAACTTTATTTTTAATTAATATAATATTAATATTTTTAAAACCATAGTCTATTAGTACAATATTTTTTTTAGTTTTAGGTTTATTTTTTAAATAGAAATAATAAGAAGTCGTTGAGTCAAAATAATTTAAAATTTTAATCTGTAATTTTTGAAAAATATTATTTAATAGTTTAATTTGTTTAATATCGATCATTGAGACTAAAGAAATTAAAGATAACTTATTGCAATTTAATCCTATAGGATTGTCAGTAATTAACTTATCATCGATTATATAATGTGATGTATAAAGATTACAATAATATTTATCATCTTTGGGAATTTTAATTTTGGAAATTTTTCTTAAATCATTCTTTTCAACTATTGCCCCATTAAGATTAAGATCCTTTTGAGTTTTTTTAATTTTGACACATTGATTAGTAACAAGTATATAAGCATCCCTAATGATATAGTTTGCCTGCTTCTCAGCTTGAACTATAGAATTTTTAATAGAATCAATAAAATCATCAAAATTTTCAATTTCTTCACCATTATATCCTTGGGATCTAGTTTTACCTGTTCCTATAATTAAAAAATTTTGATTTAATTGTGAATATATTATTGTCTTTATAGAAAAAGATCCAATTTCAATTATTGTTTTATAAATATCCAATTACTTCAGTCTAATCGTTTTATTATGAAAATTTCTTAAATCAAGAAAGTGCACATAATTTGTATTTTTATCAATCAAATCAATATTATTTTTAATAAAATTTAACAATTTGGAATCAATTACTTTAGGAAGCATAACAGTCCTACCATTACTTAAAACTAAATTGTATCTCCTTTCGTCAATATATTCTATTTGGTAAATATCAAATAGGGACGATAAGATATGATAATTTTCACCCATATATTTATTTATATGAATACTATTTTCAGAAATATCGATAAGTTCAATATTATTTATAAAATCCTCACTAAAATAATTTAATGGTGCTGTAATATTATTATTAAATATCAACTCTTTAGTTGTAAAATTTTTAGCAAATGGCTTCTTTAAATTAATATAAATATTAATTTTATTTTTTTCTCTTTGTAATAAATGACTTTCTATAAATAAATATTTTTTTAGGTAATCACTTATATCATTTATATTATTTGTTATTTCAAGTTCAAAGTTCTCATGGATATTAGAGTCTATAAAATTAATAATTTTAGTAGGTTTTTTTATTAAATTATTAAATGCAAAAAAAATAAATAAAATTAAAAATAAAACAGATAATAAATATATATAAAAAGCTCTATATATTAATTTCATAATGATGAAATAATTATTTGCTTTAATAAATCTAAGTAAGAAAGTTTTTGAAAATTAGCCTGCTCAGGAGCTAAAGATATTTTAGTTAATCCTGGATGTGTATTTATTTCTAAAAAATATATTTTTCCATTTTTATTACTCATTATATAATCTATTCTAGCAATTCCTTTACAGCCACAAGTACTAAATATTTTTTTTGATATTTTTATCAAAAAATTGTATTGAAATTTAGAAATTCTGGCAGGTAAAAAATGTAAACTTTTATTTTTGGTATATTTAGTCTTGTAGTCATAATGTTTATTATCGAATTTAATTTCTGTTACCCCAAGAGACTCAATTTTATTTTTATTTTCTATGATAGTGACTGTTAATTCTTTACCATAAATTATCTCTTCAATTAAATTTTTGGGATTTTTAATCTTACTTTTAAGTTCTTTTTTACTATGAATAAAATTAATACCCTTTGAAGAGCCACCCCAATTTGGCTTTGAAATAACTGGATATATAATTTGGTTTTTATATATAATCTCTCTTGGAGATAGAATATTTAATTCTTTTTTTAAAAAGTTTTTTATTAATCGTTTATTGAAACATAATGCAGATGAAATAGCTCCAGAATGAGTAATAATTATTTTATTTTTATATGCATATGAATTTAAGCCGCCATCCTCTCCAAATTCACCATGAAGACAATTAAATAAAATATCTGGCTTATATTGTAAAATTTTATCTATATTATGTTTCTTTATAATAAAAAAACTTACATTATATTTATTTCTTTTAAGACAGGAAAAAACATTTTTTCCAGACATAATAGATACTTCGTTTTCATCTGACCATCCTCCTGCTACGACAAGAATTTTAAGTAATTTAATTTTTTTATCTATCAATCTATAATTCTTAATTCTGTTTCAAGCATTATTTTATGCTTATCCATTACTCTTTTTTGAATTTCAGAAATAAATAAATCTATACTGTTTGCGCTGATGTTAGGAATATTTTCAAAAAAATTCGAGTGTATCTTTGATAGTTTAATTGGACCATTGTAAAAACTCTCATCAACAGATGACTGGATTAATTTCCAAGCACTTTGATTAGATGGATTTTTAAAAATACTCCCACAACAATTGACTTTTTGCGGTTGAGTTTGATTTCTTATATTTTCGTACTCGTGCATTAAACTTTTAATAGAACTCTTTTCACTATAAGAAATTTTAAATTTTCCATATAAAATTATTGTATTTTCTTGTTGGAAACCCTTTCGATAATCAAATTTTAATTCTTTTATATTCTTTTCATAAACTTTTTTTTTATTTATATCGAAAAATATTACACTTATCAGTTTATCTCTAATTTCTTGATCATAGCAACCAGCGTTCATATATATGTTCCCTCCAATTGATCCTGGGATTGTGTACAAGAACTCATATCCTGTGATTCCCCTCTGGTAACAAAATTTTGACAAATAGTTGTCCAAAACTGCAGCTCCAACTAACATGTATTCAGAACTTATTTGTACAGTTGCAAAATCACCAAAAAGCTTAATTCCTATTCCATTAAAACCACCATCTTTTATCAATGTATTTGAAAGATTTCCGATAACTAATAACGATTTAGATTTAGTTTCATTGCTATTAAATAAATAATTTAAATATTCTTGATCATTAACTTTATAAAGATGTGTGATATTACCACCAGATTTTAACCAAGAATATTTTGCTGATGAATAGTTATTAACTAAATATTTATTTCCTGGACTCATAAAAAAAACGAATTTGGTTTGAGATATCTCCTGCTCCAGCAGCAATAATTATACTTTCACTTTTATTTAAAACAAATTGATCAAATAGACTAAATAAATCATTGTAATTTGAAATATATTTAGTCTTTTGATTATTTAAAACATTCAAATCATTAACTAAATTTTTTGAATTTTTCATACCTTTTTTATAGTTTTCACCTGCCTCATATGTTTTTAATATAATTAAATTTTTAATATTCTTTAATACACTCAAATATTCTTCATATAAATCATTTAATCTTGTATATCTATGAGGCTCCAAAACAATATATATATGTTTTTTTTTATAAAGTAATGAAATGTCAATTAATTTTTCTATTTCAGTAGGGTGATGTGCGTAATCATCAATAAATAAAGTTTTTTTTAATTTACCTATTATGTTCATTCTTCTTTTTGTACCCTTAAAATTAAGTATATGAGATTTTTTTATTTTGTATCCTAAATGATCAACTATAGAAAGGGCTGCTGTAATATTATGCACATTATGTCTTCCTAATAAGTTTGTAGACAAATTTTTAGATAATATTTTTTTGGCTTTATATAAATTAAATGACGATTTCTTGTTTGTTAAATTAATTAATTTATAACTATAGTTTGAATTAGTATTTGATCCAAATGTTCTAATATTATTTGAATATTTTTTTAAAGAAGATAAAAAATGATCGTCATTATTTACAAAGACCTTTACGTTTTTTTGACTTAGACTAAGGATATATTTTTTAATTTTAGATTTCAAATTAGAGTAATTTTTATAAAAGTCTATGTGTTCTCTATCAACATTTAGATATAATAAATATCTTGGGCTTAATTTAAATATCGTCCCATCACTTTCATCAGCTTCTACTACAACATACTTGCTATTTGTGAGATATATATTTTGTCCAAAATTCTGCATTATTCCTCCAGAAATAATAGTCGGGTTTAAACCTGAGGAAACTAACAAATGTCCTAAAATTGAAGTGGTTGATGTTTTTCCGTGTGAACCAGATACAACTATTGTGAATTTATCTTTACATATTAATTGAAGGAGTTTTGATCTACTATAACAGGGAATATTATTTTTTTTTGCCTCTTTAATTTCAGGATTGTTTTTTATTGCTGAAGAATAAAATATAATATCCCTATCTTTGATATTTGAGGTTTTGTGACCAATGAAGACTTTAATTTTATTTTTTTCTAAATGAATAGTATTTGAATTATGGGCAATATCACTGCCAGTAACGTCTATATTATTTTTTTTTAAATAAACAGCTAAAGCACTCATACCAATACCATTTATTCCTATTATGTGCACTTTACTTGATATTAATTTTGAGAATTTCATCTTGTAGAATAACAGATTATTTTTTCTATGGAATGAGGATTGATAAGTTGGTTAAAATAAAATTCACTAATTGGTTTTTTTTCATATGGTATTTGGAATTTTGTTAGGCACATATTATGAGATAAAAAATAATTTAAATTTAATTTTTGATGTTGGTCTCTCGATATTAAATGAGGAATGAAATAAACATTATTAGTGTAATACAAGATTTCATTCATTGAACCTGAGCCAGATCTTGAAAGTATAAAATCGTACTCTTTGGGATTTAGGTTATTTTTAAATGAAAAAAATACAAATCTAGCATTATCAATAAGATCACTATATTTTTTTTTTAAATATTCGAAATAAGAGCTAGGTATTTGAATGAAAAAATTTATATTTTCTAAAGATCTATTATTTAAAGATTTTATTTCCTCTAACATCTTAGAATTTAATTCTATTGAGCCCGCACTCCCACCCATTAACAAGATATTAATAAATTTATTATTAAGCTTTTCTCTTGATTTATTTTTATCGATAAAAAAATTACCAACAAATATTTCTTTGTTGCGCATATTATGTTTTGGAAATGAGATAAATGCATTTTTAGCAATTAAATAATTTAATTTATTTGCTAAGCCATAGATAATATTTTGCTCATGAATATAAATTTTATTTGAAGATAGGTAAAAAATATTAAAGATTTTTGCAATTAGCAATACAGGTGTTGTAATAAAACCACCAAAACCTACTAAAGTTATTTTTCTATTTAATAAAAAAATTAGAAATAACTTTAGAAATATCTTTAAAACAAAAATAAATTTATTTTTAGAACTTAGAATTAATTTATGTACTTTATCACTTTTAATATTTTCTAAATAATTTTTTCCTATGTCGTTTGTAATGAATAGAATTTTATTTGGTTCTTTTAAAGCACTTAAGATATTTAGATATTTTAGTCCAGGTAATATATGACCTCCTGAAGATCCGGCTATTACGATATATTTAATTTTTTTCAACAGCGATTTCTTTCATTATATTATTTGATTTTATATCTATAATTTGAAAGATTATTTTATTTTCTTTAATTATTTTTTTTTGATATTGATGCTCATTAACTAAATAAATATTACTAGGCTCAATATTTTTATTAATAATATTTAATGAACTATTATTGTTGCTCATTTTATAGAAAACTCCAAAAATAATTGCTATTATTCCAATAATTATAAGTAAACCTTGAATAACAACTAAACTAACTAAAAGTTTTTTTTTTAACATATATCTAATGATAAAATCATATAATTATAAAGATTTTAGAATTGAAATATTATACGAGGACAGTGAGATAGCAATATTAAATAAACCCTCTGGACTTCTTACTCACAAAAAAAATGAGTATGATAGTAGTCCAAACTTACAGGAAAGTCTTAAATTTCAATTTGAAATAGATGACGATGAAGTTACTAAAGAGGGGATAGTACATCGCTTAGATAAAGATACTAGTGGTATAATTATTATAACCAAAAACCCTAATTCTAAAAAAGAAATTAGAGAAATGTTCAAAGAAAGAAATATAAAAAAAAAATTATCTTGCTTTTTCTTACGGGCTACTCAAACAAAATAATCTTGAAATTAATAAAAATATATCAAGAAATAAAGTGCAAAGAACAAAATTTAAAGCATCTGATAACTTTGGAAAAAATGCGATTACAAAAGTAACTAATGTAAAAACATACCATGGCTCTATAAGTCTTTTAGATTGTGAAATTATTACTGGTAGAACACATCAAATTAGAGTTCACCTATTAAGTTTAGGACTTCCAATAATTGGTGATAAAGATTATAGATTAAATAAAGAGCAGAATTTTCGTTTAAGTAATTTGACTAACGATTTAAAAGATTTTATTTTATTATTTCCAAGACAAGCATTACACTCTTATAAAATAGAATTTGATCATCCAATTTTAGAAAAATATATTAAAATTACTTGTGATTTACCTGATGACATGAAAGATTTAAACAAAAATTTGCAATGAAAATAGAAAATAAAAATTTACTGCCTGTTATTACGTCTGAAAATGATGTTTATCCTTATTTAAAAAAAATAAACCAATTTCCTATTTTAACAGACGAAGAGGAGAAAAAGCTTGCTATAAATTGGCTAAAAAATGGTGATACTAAATCCGCTCAAAAGCTTGTTACTAGCCATTTAAGACTAGTTGCTAAAATAGCTATGGGTTACAAAGGATATGGCTTACCTTTATTTGATTTGATTTCTGAGGGGAATTTAGGTCTTATACAAGCAATAAGAAAATTCGATCCTGAAAAAGGGTTTAGGTTGGCTACATATGCTATATGGTGGATTAGAGCTTCTATTCAAGAATATGTTTTACATAGCTGGTCATTAGTTAAAATAGGAACAACTGCAGCTCAAAAAAAGCTTTTTTTTAATCTTCGAAGACTAAGAAATCAATTAAAGAAATATGAAGAAGGTTATCTTACTAATGATCAAATTAAATCTATTTCCAACGATCTTGGAGTAACTGAAGAAGAGGTAAAGCAAATGGAAGGAAGAGTTTTTAATCAGGATTTTTCATTAAATACTCCTCTAAATGATGAAAATGACTCAGAGTGGATTGATCAAATAGAAGATGAAACTATTGATAATGTCTCAAAAGTAGAAAAAAGTGATGAATTAAAAAAAAGAAAAGCTCTTTATAAACAAGCTATAACAAAACTTGAACCAAGAGAATTAGAAATATTAACTGCAAGACGACTTGAGGAAGAACCAAAAACATTAGAAGACTTAAGCCAAAAATATTCAATAAGTAGAGAAAGGGTTAGGCAAATAGAAAATAAAGCTATTAAAAAACTTCAAGAGGAGATTAAAATTATTACAGACCAAAAACTTTTAACAAAGTCTTAAATTATCTTATAATTGTTTGATTTCTCTCAGGTCCAAGTGAGATAATTTTAATAGGAATTTTCAAGTAATCTTCAATATATATAATATATTTTTTTAAATTATTTGGTAATGTTTCAAACTTACTTAAATCTTTAATTTCACCCCAGCTTGGAAAAACCTCAAAGTCAGTTTCCTTTAAAGCAAGAGATTCCAAAGTATCACTCTCACTAAAATTAACATCTTCATATTTTCTTGAATCATAGCTTTTACAAACTTTTATTTCTGAAAGATTGTTTAAAACATCTGCCTTTGTCATACAAAGTTCGTTAACACGATTTATTTCACAACTATATTTTAAAGATACCAAGTCAAGCCAACCACACCTTCTTTTCCTTTTTGTTACAGTACCAATTTCAACTCCTTTTTCAGCAATATAGTCACCTACACTATCAAATAGCTCAGATGGGAATGGCCCATTACCTACTCTAGTAGCATAGGCTTTAAATATACCTATAGTTTGATAATCAACTTGTAACGCTGAGCCGATAACAATATTTGATGAAACAGTATTTGATGAAGTAACAAAAGGATAAGAACCATGATCCAAATCAAGAAGTGCACCTTGAGCACCTTCAAATAATATTTTTTTATTTTTAAATTTTTTTTTAATTAAAGAATTATCAATAATTAGATCCTTTACTAATTCATAAAATATTTGTAATTCCTTTACTGTTTGATCGATATCAATTTTACTTTCATTAAATTTTTCTAATATCGGGTCATAAAACTTTTTAATTGAGTGAATTTTTTCTTCAATAATATTTTTAGATTTTAAATCATAAAGCTTTATACTTTTTCTACCAACTTTATCTTGATATGCAGGGCCAATACCCTTAGAGGTTGTACCTATTTTTTTTTCGCTATTTAAAATTGACTCATTTATTTTATCCAGTTGTTTATGATATTCTAAGATGAGAGATATATTTGATGATAAGAATACCTTGGGGTTTGAAATTTTTTTTACAATTTGATCATACTCACTAGAAAAGTGGTTAGGGTCAAGAACAACACCCTGACCTAAATAACAATCTTTGCCTCTAATTACGCCAGATGGAATTAGGTTTAATTTGTATGTTTTGTCATCGACAATCACAGTATGGCCAGCATTATTTCCACCTTGGTATCTAACCACTAAGTCAAAGTCTTCGGAGAGATAGTCAACTATTTTACCTTTACCTTCATCGCCCCACTGAAGTCCAATAACTGCTTTATTCATAGAGCTACTTCAGATATAAAATCAACATTGCATGAGAAACCAAAACCCTCAACTTTTTTTGAATTTTTTTTATATTGATATCCACCACCTTGGGCCAATATTTTTTTTGAAATATTTGAATAAACATAAAAAAAAATATCCTGATGATAGTTTTGGGAGAAAAAATTAGTTTCCAAGTTTAATTCAAATGGAGCGCTAATATTTTTTTTAAAAATATTGATAAAATTTGAAATATTATTTTTATTACTAGAGCTATCTAGAAGGTAACTTTTATTTTTGGTAATTTTTGGATCAGTAAAAACAAAAGTATAATTTTTTATTAAAATATTTTTTAAAATTTTATCTAAAATTTTTAATACTTCTCTGAATGAGATATTTTTAGGCAAATTGATAATTTCAACGCCATGTTGTCTAAATTGCTTAATATTATTACTAATATTGTCTTTTTTGAATACATCTCCCATATAGTAAAGATAATGTTTCGAACTTGGGTCATGTGTCAAAATTGTGTTTATAACTTGTCCTGTGATATCTGAACGAAGTGTGGCTTCTGATAGAGACTTTAGAGATTTATCTTCAATTACAGATGTAAAAATTCTCGAAAATTTTTTATTAGAACTGAGAATTTTTGTAAATGAATTATCTAGGTACTCGTATTTTGAGGCTGTTCGTGCATATTTTGTATCAAAAGAATTAACAAGCATTAGAAATTATTTTTATAATTCGTTTTTTTAATTGTTTTAAAACACTAACTTTTATATTTCTTTTATAATATTGCAAGTTCACTCTTAAGAGTGGCTCTGTGCCAGAAGGACGTATATTGTAATAAATGTCTAAATTTTGAAATAATTTATTCAATTTTTGATAGATGCCCTCTTGGTGTAAATAAAATTTTTCCTTATCTATCCTTTGATTTACGCTAATAACTTCAAGTAAATCTATGCCCTTTTTCAATACTGATAATTTTTTATTTTCTTTAAGCATCAGTGTTAACAATCTAATTGCTGTTGCCATACCATCACCAATTAGAATGTCATTCTTAAATATAAAATGTCCAGAAGGCTCTCCGCCAAAAAAATATTTATTATCCAATATTTCCTTTAAAATATTTTTATCACCTACTTTTACTCTTTTTATTTTTAGACCTATATTTTTTAAAGCTATATCTAAACCATGATTTGCAATTTCGTTAGTAACTATTGTAGAACCTTTTTTGATTATTTTTTTTGAAAGATAATATTTTGCAAAAATATAAATTATTTCCTCACCAGATAATATATTACCTTTTTCATCTATAACAATCACCCTGTCACCATCTCCATCTAAACAAATTCCAATATTAGATTTTTTTTTCTTTACTAAAGTTGATGCTTTAGTAGGAAATAAAGAGCCACAATTTTGATTTATGTTTCTACCAGATGGATTGTTTCCAATTGTCTCAAGATCTAAACCTAACTCAAATAAAACCTCTGGTGCTACTTTATAGCACGCACCATTTGCACAATCTAAAATTACTTTAAGTTTGCTATAATTAAGATTTCCATCAGCACTTTGTTTTAAAGCTTCAGAATATCTTCCTATTGCATTTTTAAGTCTTATAGCTTTTCCATAGTTTGATTGTTTTATTTTAAAATTTTCAAAGTCATAGTTGAAAAATAGGTCCTCTATTTTGTTTTCCTCTTCAAGAGATATTTTTTGACCTTGTCCTGAAAAGAATTTTAATCCGTTATCTTTATAAGGATTATGAGAGGCCGTAATCATTACTGAAAAATCTGCCCTTAATGACTTGCCTAAAACTGTTAAGGCTGGTGTGGGTAAAGGTCCAACTAAAATTACTTCTATTCCCATCGATATAAATCCTGACGTTAGTGCTGGTTCAAATATATATCCTGACAATCGAGTATCTTTGTTAATGACTACTCTAGAAATTGAATTTTTTTTTCTTAAAACGAGTGAAGAAGCCTTAGCTAGTTTAAGAACATTTTCAGCAGTTAAAGGATGTCTTCCAACCTCTCCTCTGATACCATCTGTGCCAAATAACTTCATATGGAATAGTTATTATTTGACTTAGTACTAATTTGGAAGAGGAAAGTTTTGATCTTTTGTAAATGATGGTAAAGGGCCCTTATTTGGCGACTCTTTTTTCTGATCTGAGCTGCCATCTGAATTGTCAGACGAAAGATCATCATCTCTTTTAGGCTTGATACCTTTAATTAAGTTTTGTATTTCTTCCCCAGTTAAAGTTTCATATTCTAACAATCCCTTAGCGATAGTATGAAGATCCTTAATATTCTCATTTAGTATTTTTCTTGCCTTGGTTTCTGCTTCTTCAACTAATCTAATTACCTCTTTATCAATAATTCTTGCTGTTTCCTCAGATATATTTTTAGATTGTGTTACAGAGTGGCCTAAAAATACTTCCTCCTGATTACCTGTGTATCTTACTCTTCCAAGCTTATCGCTGTAACCCATTTGTGTTACCATAGCTCTGGCTAAGTTAGTCACTTGTTGTATATCACCAGCTGCCCCAGATCCAATTTTTTCAGGTCCAAATATTAATTCCTCTGCTATTCTTGCAGCAACAGTTACAACTAATTTATCTAGGTATTCATCTTTTCTATGAATTACTTTATCTTGTTCTGGAACGCTCATTACAAATCCAAGAGCCCTGCCAGTTGGAATAATTGAGGATTTGTAGATGGGATCTGCATGCTTACAATGGAGATTAGCTAAAGCGTGACCGGCTTCATGATATGCAATTACTTCTTTTTCACTATCAGAGATTATTTTAGACTTATTCTGTGTTCCTAACATAACTTT
>MDTA01147937.1_pt1 | contig 11819 bp, 7 predicted proteins | sample 811151 | NCBI WGS metagenome assembly MDTA01 (sample SAMN05326648, study PRJNA326480) | marine metagenome | isolation source: seawater | place: Indian Ocean: South | collected 2010 | reverse complement strand
TGTTGAGGACACGCATGAACGCATCCGCGCTGTTGACACAGGACCCGACCGTACACGCCCTTATCGCCGCTGAGACGGAGCGGCAGCGTGACTCCATCCGCCTGATCGCGAGCGAGAACTACGTCAGCGAGGCTGTCCTCGAGGCCACGGGGTCCATCCTGACGAACAAATACTCTGAGGGGTACGCAGGACGTCGCTACTACGAGGGCCAGGAGCACATCGACGGCATCGAGAACCTCGCCATCGACAGGGCCAAGGCGCTCTTTGGCGCCGACCATGCCAACGTTCAGCCCTACTCGGGAAGCCCTGCAAACCTGGCGGCCTACACGGCCCTGATGAAGCCAGGCGACACGCTCCTCGGGATGTCACTCCCAGCGGGCGGCCATCTGACCCACGGATGGAAGGTCTCGGCTACGGGGAAGTTCTACAATGCGGTTCAGTACGGCGTGGACCGGGACACTTGCCTGATCGACTACGACCAGGTGGAGGCGCTCGCCAAGGAGCACCGGCCGAAGGTTATCGTCTGCGGGGCGACCGCCTACCCCCGACTCGTGGACTTCGAGCGCTTTCGAAAGATCGCCGACAGCGTGGACGCCAAGCTCCTCGCCGACATGGCTCACATCTCGGGCCTGGTGGCGGGCGGGGCGCACCCCTCCCCTGTTCCCCATGCGGACGTGGTCTCGACCACGACCCATAAGACCCTGCGCGGCCCAAGGGGCGGCATGCTGCTTAGCACGGAGGCCATGCAGAAGAAGGTCGACCGGGCGGTCTTCCCCGGACACCAGGGCGGTCCACACAATCACACCACAGCGGCCCTGGCCGTCGCCTTGCTGGAGGCCTCGCAGCCCGAGTTCAAGGACTATGCCCAGGCGATCGTCGTGAACGCCCAGGCCCTCGCCAACGCGCTCCTCGAGGAGGGCTTCGGCGTGGTCTCGGGTGGCTCGGACAATCACCTCGTGCTCTTCGACGCGACACCTCGAGGCATCACGGGCAAGCCGCTCGCCGTCGCGATGAACCACGCTGGCCTGGTCGCGAACTACAACAATATCCCCTTCGACCCGAGGCCGCCCATGGATCCGAGCGGAATTCGAGTCGGCACGGCCGCCGTGACCAGCCGAGGCTTCGGGCCCGCCGAGATGCGTCAGATCGCACAGTGGATCGGACAGGCGGCGTCCCAGGCCGACAACGCGTCGGCGCTTGAGGGTATCGCCCGTGAAGTGCGGGACCTGTGTCTTCAGCACCCGGCCCCGGGAATTCGAATCTCGTAATCCCATGAGGCGCTGGCGTCGGTCCGAGAGCGCGCGCTGAAGAACGTAAGGCATGAGCCCTCGCGCGGCCTCGCGCGAGGTCGCGCGGACAGCCTGCGAGCGCGCTCACGCGACGCCTCCGGTTTTCTTGGCTCGCCAAGCGATGTAGTCTTGCGGCCACGATGGGCGAATCAGGCAACGATAAAGGCGAGGCGGGTCGGCCTGCCAACACGCGAGCTCCGGAGCTCACGGAGACGCCTGCGACCGCGGTAACGCAGGTCCGCCGTAACACGAGCCCGAAGCGCGGGGTCCGAGCGAGCACCGCAGTGCTCGATGACGGGAGGCCCCGCGGTAAAGCTCCGTCCGAGCGAAAGCGAATCTCTACTCTGGGCTCCTCACGGATGAGTCGCAGCGTACAGGAGGCGCCGGTGGCTGGCAGCGACGCCGCCGTGGCGCTGTTGTCGTTGCCAGGTGAACGTGCCTTTGACGAGAGCCGAGCCCGCCAGGATGGCAAGTACCTGCTGGGGCAGATCCTTGGCGAGGGCGGCATGGGGCGCGTGTACGCCGCCAAGGATGTCGACCTTGGGCGCGTCGTCGCGCTCAAGACCCTCCGTGACGTCAACAAGAGCGACCCCAATATGATTCGCGCGTTGCTCTTCGAGGCCCGGATCACGGGGCAGCTGGAGCACCCGCATATCGTGCCTGTTCATGACGTGGGGGTCCTCTCGGACCACACGGTCTATTACACCATGCAGCTCGTCGGCGACCTGTCTCTGAAGGACGTCCTCTTTCAGGTCCGCGATGGCAATGACTACGCCAAGCGCACCTATACGCTTGGGCGCCTCCTGAGCTATTTTCGGGGCATCTGCATGGCGATGGAGTACGCCCACGATCGAGGTGTTATCCATCGAGACCTGAAGCCTGACAACGTGCTTCTGGGGGCCTATGGCGAGGTCCAGATCATGGACTGGGGTATCGCCCGGGTGCTCCCTGATGGCCCCGACAATCCGGGGTATTTCGCCGGCGCCCGTGAAGAGCCAGGCGTCGTCGCTGGTACGCCTCACTACATGTCGCCAGAGCAGGCCCGGGGAGAGACCCACCATGTCGACGCGCGGAGCGATGTCTACTCGCTGGGCGTCGTCCTCTATCAGATCCTGACGTTGGACCTCCCTTACGGCGCCACAACGACACGCGACCAGATGGACCAGCTCAAGACACAGCCTGTCGCGCCGCCCTCTGAGCGAGCGCCCGGCCGCGAGATCCCACCCGAGCTGGAGCGCATCTGCATGAAGGCGCTCGCCCCGGAGCGCGAAGAGCGCTACGCCACCGCAGCTGAGCTCTGGGCCGACATCGAGTCCTACCGTGAGGGACGCAAGGAGGCTGAGCGACTCTTGTCTTATGCCGAGGAGCAGACCTCGGTGGCCGAGAACGCCAAGCGCCGCTACCTGGATGTAGCGAACCGCTACGACGATGTCGGTGAGCAGGTCGCTGCCGACGCGCAGAACGCACGGCACTTTGATTCGCTTGAGGCGAGGCGAGGCGCCTGGCAGCGGAAGCTGGAGGCCGACCAGCTCAGTCTCGTGAAGGCGCGGGCCTTCGCGGAGGCGGTCACGGGCTACAACCAGGCCCTGGCCTACATGAGCAATCACCCGCCGGCGCTTGAGGGGCTCTCGGAGCTGTATACGCTCAAGGCGCAGGAGGCCGAGAATCAATCGGATTACGAGACGATGATTCTCTATGGAGATATGGCTCGTAACGCGAGCCGTCGAACGGGGGCCGATGACCGGGCGACCGTCTCGATTCGAACCTATCCGCCAGGCGCGAAGCTCACGCTGGTCGAGCTGACCGAGGGGGAGACCGACACCTCCACGAAATCCCGCGAACTGGGCACGGCGCCGATCGCGGACGTCCGAATCGACTCAGGCTCCTACATGGTGAGCGCGAGTCTGCCGGGCTTCCGCGAAACACGGCAGCCTGTTGTCGTACGCGGCGGGCAGCACGTGCCGATTCTCGTTAGCCTGAATCCCTGGTCTTCCTCCGTTCCGACGGTGGCGCGGGCCGACGAGCTCACGGCCCTCAAGCAGGCCTATAGGTCTTGCACCGTAGAGCGAAAGGTTCGCGCGATGGTCATCTCCAGCGAGGCGGGGCTAGGGAAGCAAGGATTGCTGGCCCAGTTCCATCGCCACATGGAGGAGCTGCCCGAGGTCGTCATTCATGGCTTCGTGTCGTGCGAGAGCCTGCATCGCCACGTCCCGTTTTACGGCCTCTCGGCCCTGCTGCGTTATCGCTTCGGGATCGGGCCCCACGACACCAAAGCGGCGATTCGACGGCGACTGGAGGCTGGCGTCGCGCAGGTCTTCGCACTGGGCCGCGGCGGGGCCGACGAGGCCGACGAGCCAGAGATCCTCTCCATCGTGCAGCACCTGAGCCTCCTGCCAGGACTCGGCGCAGAGCGAGGCGAGCTCGCGTCTCCTGAGCTCACCTTCAAGGTCTTCGATGCTGTGACTCAGTTGTTCCTGCGTTGGGCCGCCGAATATTCAGTGATGCTGGTCATTCAGGGCATCGACAACCTCGACCGCCTCAGCCGCGATTGCCTGGTCTATGCGGCGCGGAAGCTCAAAGGACACCCGCTCTTCTTTCTCGGGTTCGCGACCGCGCACCACGTGAACGTCCCTGTCGAAGAGCAGATGCGCCTGCGGCCCCTGGACCTGGCTGGGGTACGCAGCCTCCTGCAGCTTCTCTTCAAGGGCCCGGTGGACATGGCCGTCCTGGACCTGGTCTTTCGAAAGGCTGGCGGCAATCCGTTTCATATCCTGGAATGCGCGCGGCTCCTTGAGACGGAGGGCTGGGTGGACTGGCGTGGCACGCAGTACTGTCTCGTGGGTGGAAACGAGGCGCCAGCGCGGCTCGAGCGGCTTCGCATGGAAGACGTGCTCCTCTACAGCATTCGGGATCTGAGCGAGGCTGCCCTGCTCCTGCTGCGTACGGCGGCGGTTTGTGGCCGCGTGTTCTGGGGTGAACAGCTGGAGCAGGTGCTGGGGAGGCCCGTGGAGGAGGACCTGCGCATGCTCGCCGATCGTGAGCTGATCGTTCAGGCGCCCCTGAGCCGAATCGAGGGACAGAGAGAGTACTCGTTCCGATACGTGCAGGTTCAGCGCGCCCTCTACCGAGGGCTCGAGCCCCAGGCGCGGCGCGTGGCGCATGTGGCTGTCGCCGAGTGGCTATCTGCGCGCGAGCGCCGGAGCCTGGCGGACGTCGCGCTCCTGGCCCATCACCTGGAGAGCGGCGGACTCGAGGGCGAGGCCTCCGCGGAGCGGGCGAAGCTCTCAGGCGAGGCCCGCAGGTGGGAGCGACCGGACGCGCCGCCATGGTTCGCCTGGCCCCTGGATCCGACCAGTGGGCTGGCGATCAAGATGCTCCTCGAGCCGCACGAGACCCGGGACTGAGCGGCGGCCTTTAGAGGAGGCCGTCTCGACGCCGCCAGTCGAGCTCAGCTAGAGCGGCTCCGACGAGGTCCTCCACCCCCATGCCGTGCAGGGCGTCGACCTCCTCAAGGCTACCCGTCTCGCCGTTTCGTCGGGGGCCAAGGAATCGGTATCCACGAATCCGCTGCAGGGCGCCCGGCATCCAGTCGCACGCGCTGGGGAGGTGGTCTCCCGTGAGGATGAGCGGCGCGTTGACGTCAGCGTCTTCAAACAACTCATGGAGATGGTAGGTGCGCGCTGGGTCGTCCCAGGACTCAGGGTCCGCGGAGTACGCGTCCCAGCCACGCCAGAGCGCCTCGTAGCTCGTGACGTTCAGGATTCGGCTGCCGACTCCGTGCTCCTGTTCCAGTTGGGCGGCCGCCAGTCGAGCCTCGCGCAGCTTGCGCCCCGAGGCCGCGAAGAGGACCGTCGGACGCCCAGCCTGGCGCCGGTCATCGGCGCCCACAAGCCAGTACCCGCCAGCGACACAGGCTTCCGCGTGGCTCTTCGGCAGCTCCGCAGGCTGCTCTAACGGCTGCGTACTCAGCCTCAGATAGGCGGCCTCCCCGTCCTCCTCCCACAGGCGGCGCAGGGCATGCCGATAGAGCACGTGCACGTCCTGCGCAAAGGCGGGCTCGTAGGCCACGATACCAGGCAGGTCCATGAGCATACGCAGCGTCTGGAGGCTCTGGTGTGTCGCTGTTTCTCTGCTCAGCCCGGTTCCGCTCGGGGTCCCCACGGCCAAGAAGCGCGCGTCGGAGTAGGTCGCGTAGTCGAGCTGGTTGAAGCCTCGCTCAAAGAACTTGTCGTACACCGTGACGATAGGCAGGACCGGCACCTTGCCCTCTACCACCTTCTTGCGGCGTCCGAAGGCATAGGCCCACAACAGCGCGTTGCCCTCTGCGATGCCCAGCGCGTGAAACTGCCCTGTTCGCTCGGGTCGCCAGTCGAAGGCGAGCTTTCGCTCTTCTCGCAGCCAGGCGTAGGTGTCCGGCAGGTCCCGAGGGGCGAACACCCCCGTCGCCTTGATGACAGGTCCCAGATGAGTCGTCTGGCCTACATCCGGGGCGCCGAACTGAAGGTAAGGAGCGGCTACGCTCCGCAGCATTCCCAGGTTCAAGCTCTGGAACGCCTCTCCGGTGGAAGACACCTTTCGAGCGCCAAGGGTCAACCCGTCCAGGGCCTCGGCGAGCTGCGCCACGGGCGGCTCCGCATAGCCGTGGTCCGGAGTGTCCCAAAGAGCACGCGCCTGCTGGGCCAGGAGGGCGCCTGCTGGGCTGCTTGGCTCCGGTCGGGGATAGGGTTCGCCCTGCGGGAGGCCGCGCTCACAGCCCCACGACGCGACTTCTTCGGAGGGCAACAACATCCCGTGATTCTCCGGGTGCGCGGCGGCCGAGGTCTCATAGCCCTTGACGGTATGGGCGAGGATCACGACGGGGGCTCCGGTCCTCTGCCGCGCCTCCTCCATCGCGCCCGTCAACGCCAGGAGGTCGTGCCCTCCCAGGTGTCGAATCGCGCCCTCCAGCTCCTCATCAGGGATCTCCCCGACGCATCGCGAGATGGCCTCATGGTCCTCCTGCGTGATCACCCCTCGAGCGCGAAACAGTTCGGTCAGGGGCGAGGCCCCGTCTGCCCTGAGCTCCTCCCCTGTGAGCAGGGCGCGCACCTGAGCGCCCGGGACCATCATCAGGCAATGGAATAGATCGTCCGGGAGTCGATCCAGCACCTCGCGCAGCCGCGCGCCGCCGGGCCGAGCAAACAGCTCCGTCGCCCGCGCTCCCCAGCGAACCGAGATCACCGACCAGGCCTGGCCACGGAACTTCGCCTCGACCCAGTCATGGAGACTCCCAGCTGAGTCATCCATCACCCGGTCCAGGCTCTGGCGATTCAGGTCGATGATCCAGACGAGGTTGTCCAGGCCCCAGCGTCCGGCGTCGTAGAGACTCTCGTCGATCTGCCCTTCTGTGAGCTCGCCGTCTCCTGACAACGCCCAGTAGGTGGAGGTCACCTCGGGGGCCTCCATATGTGTTCGCAGACCGCGGTTCTGGAGTTTCGCCCCGTACGCATCGTAGATCGCGGCGCACACGCCCAGGGCCTCGCTGGAGGTGGTGTAGTCCACAAACAGCGGGTTCTTCAGCTTGGTGGGATACGGCTGTGGGCCGCCCATCTCCCGTAGACGCCCCATCTGCTCCGTCGAAAGCCCACCCATGAGATGCATCAGGCTGTAGAGCACGGGGGCCGCGTGGGGCTTGACCGCGATACGGTCCTCAGGGGCTCTCGCGTGCAGGTAGAGGGCGCACAAGATGTCTACGGACGACATGGAAGACGCCTGATGGCCGCCGACCTTTGGCTTCTTCCCGCGATTCGCGGGCTTGTTGTTCGCCCAGTCAATCATCGACAGCGCGCCCTTGGCGACGAAGTCTCTGGCGACCTGCATCGCCTCGAGCTTCTCCTGCGATGGTGTCTGGCGGTCCACGTCGGAGCGCTCCATGCTGAATCCCTCCCCCAGGCGATCCGCTGGCGAGGCTAGGGGCTAACGCGTCCGAGGGCAAGCGCGCAGCGCAGCGCCTCGGCGCGGCCTATCCGTAGAGTCTTCCGCAGTGGCTACAGCGCCACGTGGGCGACTCGGAGCCGCTCTGGCCGGGCGGTGGTCGGAGCTCTCCTGGAAGAATCTTCCGCATAGCGCGACCACACGTGACGCAGTGATGGGCGAGCCATCGCCCCTGAGCCTGACCACGCCACAGCAGGCTCAGCAGCGCGAGTGCCGTGACCAGCGCCCCTCCCGACATCGCGATGTCCGACGGCGTCATCTCGGCTGGAGCCGACCAGAGCAGCCAGGCCAGGGGCACGAAGATCAGCAGAGACGCCATCCAGACCATGGGGTTGCGCTTCATCGGTGTTGCTCTCGTGCTCCGCGGGGGTTCGCTTACTGAAACAGGCGGTGGCGGCATTGCATCCGGCCACAGGCTCTCATAAAGTCAGGCAATCACGGGACTTATACCACTGGGGGTTCTCATGTCGCGGGTACTTCGAATGACGGCTGCGCTTGCGGTTGTTTTGCTGGCGTATGGATGTGAAGCCGATGACACGGCGGCGTCGTCAGAGAGCGCAGCAACTCCCGATGTCACCCAGACCTCGGATGCCATGGGCACGATGGACTCGGCTGTGGAGCCCGGCGTCACGCTGGATGCGACCACCGGCACGGCGCAGGTCGACGCTGGCGCAGGGATGGAGGACACCGCCGTGGCCGTCCCCGAGCCGGAGCCTGAGCCCGAGGATTGGGTCTATCCGGCGGGGCCGTATGGCAAGAACAAGTTCGACGTCATCGAAGACATGGCTTTCTTCGACCCATGGGAGAACCGTTGGGTCTATCTCCACGAGTTCCACAATGATCCGTCGAAGAAGATGCTGGTCCTCATCGCCGGCGCAGGCTGGTGCGGGGCGTGCAGGCTCGAGGCAGACCACCTTGTCGATTACTACGACGAGTACGAGCAGGACGGGCTAGGGATCCTCTACACGCTCTATGAAGACAATGGAGGCAAGGGCCTGTTTATCCCTGGCGAAGATGCCACGGGAGACATGGCCTTTATGAACTCCTGGAAGAATGAGCATACGGTCGACTACCCGCTCGTGGCCGACGTCGGCTTCACGCTGAAGGACTATTTCACGGATAGTTCCACGCCGCTCACGATGGTCATCCGAACGGAGGACATGCTGATCAAGTACGTCGACCAGGGCTACAGTTCGACCTTCCTCGACTACCAGATCCTCATGAACCTCTATAACTGAGGCCCAAGCTCCGCGGCGCACCAGGCCAGGCCATCTGACTCCGCGCAGCCACGAGGTCGGGCCTCGCGTGCCGTAAAGCCTGGGACCAGGATCACGGTGTCGTCCTTGAGGTCTCCCTCCAGCGCCCCGACCAGGCTGCTCTGAACCAGCGGGCGTCCGCGGGCCGCGGACGTGGCGCCGGGGTCGACCATAGCCAAGGGCCGCCAGATGAGCGCCCCGCCCTCTCCTGGCCCTCGACCCCAGTCCACGGCGATGTCTCCGAGCGGCGTCCTGAGGTGGTCTCCCGCGCCCGACCTCGAGGTGTCGAGCCTGGCGCTCTTCAGGAGGTCCCAGCAGGGCTCACCATCTCGAAGGACGTCGAAGGGCTCGCCGTCCGGCCCGAACGACCAGGCCGTGTGAAAGAGCGCGCCCGTGTGTGGCCAAGCCTCCCAATGGGTCCGGGGATGGTCGAGAATCGCGGTGCCCGCGACCACAACGCAGCCGAGGCCGCGCGCGAGGTCGGCGATGGGACCGCGCAGCGTCGCGTGAACCTGGTCATGGTGGACGAGCCATCGACGTCGCTGCGCCCCCGCCTTCGGATAGGCGAACCAGACCGCCAGCCGTCGCTGGCGGCGCCGCGCGTTGGCGCGGCGAACCGCACCATCCAGGCCCAGAGTGACCTCCTTGGCGTCCAGCCCTGAGAGCGTCGAGACCAGGGGCGGCAGAAACACGATCCTGTCCGGACGCCCTGCTCCGACCTCCTCTAGAAGCCGCCTCAGGGCGCCCTCAAGGTCATCACAGGCTTGAGCGACGCTGACGCTGACGCTGATGATCTCCATCGGGCTTCCCTATTCTTCCCCGGGCGGCGTTGACCGCGTTGCGCGGCGGTTCATAATGTACACGTACGCGAGGCTTCAGCACATGGAAATGGGCGCGATATCATCGGCGGTGTGGTTGGGCGGCGGAGCGAGCGCCCTGGCCCTCGGCACCCTGGCCTACCTGTGGCCTTCAAGACGCAAGCGATTGGCAGAGCGGCGTCTCCTTGAAGACATCGCCGAGGGACGGTACCAGCTCGCGATTCCCTCGCTCCTTCAGCAGGACCGGTTCGCCGAGGCCGCGCGCTTGGAGGCGTGGCGGGGCCACCACGATCGCGCAGCGAAGCTGTATGAGCGCGCCGGGGACATGCGAGGCGCGGCGAGCGTCTACATGAGTCTCGGGGACTACGAGATGGCGGCGCTCAATTTCAAGGAGGGAGGCCTCCTGGAGGAGGCCGCGAATGCGTTCCTCAAGGCCGATCGGCCTGAGACCGCCATCACACTGCTCGAAGACGCCAACCAGCTCGAACGAGCCCTTGAGGTGTGTACCCAGTCCGGGGATCAGGCACGAGCGGTTGGCATTCTGGAGAAGATGGGCAGGGTCGCCGACGGCGCGCGGATCCTTGCTGAGCGAGCGCAGGCGACCGGTCAGTATCGAGCGGCGGCGCGGCACTGGGAGTCGGCGCGTGAGCCCCTGAAGGCCAGCCTGGCCTGGTCTAAGGTTGGCGAGCCGCTTCGAGCCGGGCTTCTCGCACTCGAGGCCGGCCGTGAGGACCTCGCCACAGAGTCCCTTAGCGAGGGCGGCGCGCTGCTCGTCGCGGGTGAGCTGATCCGTCGTCGAGGGCGGCCGCTCACCGCGGCTAAACTCCTGCATCAGGGCGGGTTTCTGTCCCGTGCAGCAAAGGTGCTCCGAGACGCTGGAGAGCACGTGGTCCTCGCGAGGCTCTATCTGCGTCATGGACACAAACAGCACGCCTATCGCGCTCTTCAGGTGGTGGACGCCGAGAGCCCGCTCGCCGAAGAGGCCCATGGCCTTCTGGTCGACCTCCTGCACAAGGACGGCCGTCGCGATGAGAGTCGAGCGCTGTTGGAGAGCCTGATCCGTCGGCGGATGACCGCGGAGCGGTACGGGCCAGAGGTCAGGGTCTGGGTGGTTCAGCTCTCCGCCATCCTCTTCGCCCAGGGTCAGGGGAAGGCGGCCATGGAGTGGATGCGCCGCCTCGAGTCCATGGGGCTGTCGACCCCTGAGATTGAGGAGCGCATCGCGAAGCTCGCGCGGATCGACGCGAGCGAGGCCTCGGCCACCCTCGACGATGATCAGAGTCAGCTGATCCTCCCCGTCCATGAACGCTATGTCTTCGGGAGCGTGCTCGGGGCTGGCGCTAATGGGGTCATCTATCGCGCCCATGACAGTCGTCTTAACCGGGATGTCGCCATCAAGATGATCGCGCGCAACGCCCTCTCGAGCGACATCGCCAGGACGTTCTTCTTGCGTGAGGCGCAGACGGCGGCGGCGTTGAACCACACCAACGTCGTCACCATCTACGACATCGGCGAGATGGAGAGCGGGCCTTTTATCGCGATGGAGCTGGTGGAGGGAGAGTCGCTCGGCGAGCTCCTTGAAAGAGAGGGCGGCGGGTCGCTGCCTGTGGAGCAGGTCCTCGAACTCACGCACGACCTGTGTGTCGCGCTCGATTACGCCCACAAGGAAGGCGTGGTGCATCGCGACGTGAAGCTGGAGAACGTGATGCTGACCTCCGAGGGTGTGCTGAAGCTCATGGACTTTGGCCTGGCCAAGGCGATGCATCAGGCACCCGACAAGACGCTCGTCATCACGGGGACTCCACTGTACATGTCGCCGGAGCAGATCATCGGCAAGGGCGTGGACCACCGGACGGACCTCTACGCCACGGGTGTGCTGGTGTTTCGACTGCTGGTCGGGTCCTGGCCCTATTCGGACGCCAAGATCCTGCGCCAGCATCGACAGGATCCGATCCCGAAGCCCACCGAGATCCGGCCTGGCCTTCCGGAGCCTCTGGACGCTTTCATCGCGAGAGCCATGGCGAAGGACCCCGACGACCGCTTCGACACGGCCGGCCAGCTGGCTCTCTCTCTCGCCCGCGTGTTCGACGGCGCGCCGTCCTGAGGCAGCGCGAGGGTCAGTCGTCGATTCCGGGGAGGCGCCCCTGACCCAGGCCATCCACGCCGACCAGGGCGGCCTGGACATCGCGGAACGCGTTCGAACTCTCCAGCTCATCTGCAGACTCCGCCTCGGAGGCGTTCGTCGAAGAGGCCTCGCTGATGGCCTCCGGGTCTGGGATCGCTGGGATGTCTTGAACCGTGTCCTGCTCGTCACGCCCGGAGGGAGCGGCCTTCGTCGCCTTGCCCTTCTTAGCTGACGCCGACGCGGCCTTCTTCGGCGCTGCTTTCTCGGCCTTCTTAGCTTTCGGGGTCGCCTTCGCCTTCTTGGGCGCCTCAGCTGGCTCCGCCGCCGCCTCGGGCGTCGGCTGAGCCTCAGTCACTTC
>MDTA01110994.1_pt1 | contig 11821 bp, 5 predicted proteins | sample 811151 | NCBI WGS metagenome assembly MDTA01 (sample SAMN05326648, study PRJNA326480) | marine metagenome | isolation source: seawater | place: Indian Ocean: South | collected 2010 | reverse complement strand
TAGAGGTGTTGTTGCTTTACCTCATGGAACTGGAAAAGAATTAAAAGTTTTAGCTCTTGTAACTGCGGATAAAGAAACTGAAGCAAAAGAAGCTGGAGCAGATTATGTAGGTTTAGATGATTATGTAGATAAGATAAAAGGAGGATGGACTGACATAGATGTAATTATTACAATGCCATCAGTAATGGGTAAAATTGGTGCTCTAGGTAGAGTTTTAGGACCTAGAGGTTTGATGCCTAATCCAAAATCTGGAACGGTAACTTTAGATATAGGAAAAGCTGTTTCAGATGTTAAAAAAGGAAAGATAGATTTTAAAGTTGATAAGTTTGGAATTATTCATGCATCCGTTGGAAAAGTTTCTTTCGATGCAGAAAAGATTTCAGAGAATACAGAAGAATTATTACAAACTATAATTAAATTAAAACCTTCTGCAGCTAAGGGGACTTATATTCAAAGTATTTCTTTATCTAGTACTATGGGCGTAGGTGTAAAAGTTGATTCAAAATCATTAGTTTAAAATATTAAGATAATATTGTAAAATGACAAAAGAAGAAAAAAATCAGTTTATAGATATACTTGATAAAAGTATACAGGAAAATAGTAACTTTTATTTAGCGGATATCTCAGGATTAACCGCAGAGGAGTCAAGTGCATTAAGAAGACTTTGTTTTAAAAGAGAGGTTTCTTTACAAGTTGTTAAAAATACTTTACTTAAAAAAGCTTTGGAAAGAAATGATAGTAATTTTGAGGGTCTTTATGATGTTTTAAAGGGCAATACATCTATTATGTTTACAGATGTAGCAAATGCCCCTGCTAAACTTATTAAAGAATTTAGAAAGAAACATGATAGACCAATATTTAAAGCAGCTCATTTGGATCAAGCTTTTTACATTGGAGAAGAATACCTAGACGTATTATCAGATCTTAAATCTAAGGATGAACTTATTTCGGAAATTGTCGCATTGCTTCAGTCTCCAACTAAGAGTGTTATTTCATCTTTAAAATCTGGTAGTTCTAAATTATCAGGAATTGTTAAGACTCTTTCAGAAAGAGTTGAATAATAAAATTGAATGCTTCCAACATTAAATAGAATAATAAAATAATTAAAAATAAATAAAATGGCAGATTTAAAAGATTTCGCAGAACAGTTAGTTAATCTTTCAGTAAAAGATGTGAATGAGTTAGCTAATATTTTAAAAGAAGAGTATGGTATCGAGCCTGCAGCAGCTGCTGTTGCAGTAGCAGGTCCAGCTGCTGGTGGAGGTGACGCTGGTGGTGAAGAAAAATCAGAGTTTGATGTTATACTTAAAGCAGCTGGTGGTTCTAAATTAGCAGTTGTTAAATTAGTGAAAGAATTAACAGGTAAAGGATTAAAAGATGCTAAGGAATTAGTTGATAGCGCTCCAACAACCGTTAAAGAAGCTTGCGCTAAAGATGAGGCAGAAGCTCTTAAAGCTCAGCTTGAAGAAGCTGGAGCTGAAGTAGAGCTTAAGTAGTATATTTTTTACATACGATAGGTTTAGATCTTATAGTAATATAAGGTCTAGACCCTTTCGTTTTTTATAGAACACTTTTTTTAACCTAAAAATTAGTAGCTTGTCAACAATAAATAACTCCCAAAGAACCAATTTTGCTTCCATTGAAAAACAGATGGATTATCCAGATTTTTTGGATATTCAGTTAGAGACGTTTAATGCTTTCTTTCAAACTGGTACAACAGTAGATGAAAGAAAAAAAGAAGGTTTATATAAAACCTTTTCTGAACTTTTTCCTATTACTGATGCAAGAAATAATTTTGTTTTAGAATTTATAGATTACACAATTGATCCCCCTAGATATACTATAGAAGAATGTATTCAGAGAGGTCTAACATATAAAGTACCATTAAAAGTAAAGTTGAAACTTTATTGTACAGATCCTGATCACGAGGATTTTGAAACTATAGTACAAGAGGTATATTTTGGTAATATTCCATTTATGACTCCTAAAGGAACATTTGTGGTAAATGGAGCCGAAAAGGTAGTAGTATCGCAATTACACAGATCTCCAGGTCTGTTTTTTGGACATAGTTTTCACTCTAATGGAACAAAATTATATTCTGCAAGAGTAATTCCTTTTAAGGGTTCTTGGATAGAATTTAATACTGATATCAATGATGTAATGTATGCTTATATTGATAGAAAGAAAAAGGTTCCTGTTACTACATTGTTAAGAGCGATTGGATATGAAAGTGACAGAGAGATATTACAGATTTTTGATTTAGCAGATGAAGTAAAGGTGTCAAAAAGCGGATTAAAAAGAGTAATTGGTAGAAAATTAGCTTCAAGAGTTTTAAAATCATGGGTAGAAGACTTTGTTGACGAAGATACTGGAGAATTAGTTTCTATCGAAAGAAATGAAGTTATTTTAGAAAGAGATATTGTTATTGAAAAAGACCATATAGATGATATTATTAATTCTGGATCTGCAGTAATCTTATTGCACAGAGAAGAATCAAATGGAGAACATGCAATTATTCATAATACTCTTCAAAAAGATCCTACTAACTCATTAAAGGAAGCGGTTGTATATATTTATAGACAATTAAGAAGTGCAGAACCTCCAGATGAGGCTACTGCTATTGGAGTTATTGATAAATTGTTCTTTTCAGACCAAAGATATAGTCTTGGAGCAGTAGGAAGACATAGAATTAATAATAGATTAAAGATTAATACCCCAGAAGATAAATATGTCCTTACAAATGAAGATATTATAGAGATTATAAAACAACTAATTGAACTTACAAATTCCAAGGTAGATGTTGATGATATCGATCACTTAAGCAATAGAAGAGTAAGAACAGTTGGAGATCAATTGTCAAATCAGTTCTATATTGGTTTAAATAGAATGGCTAGAACAATTAGAGATAGAATGAATGTTCGAGATAATGAGGTTTTTACTCCAACTGACTTAATAAATGCAAAAACATTATCTTCTGTAATAAATTCTTTCTTTGGAACTTCACAACTTTCTCAGTTTATGGATCAAACTAACCCTCTTGCCGAAGTAACTCATAAAAGAAGGGTTTCTGCATTAGGACCGGGTGGCTTAACCAGAGAAAGAGCTGGATTTGAGGTAAGAGATGTTCACTATACACACTACGGAAGACTTTGTCCAATTGAAACTCCTGAAGGACCAAATATTGGACTTATATCTTCACTTTGTGTATATGCTAAAGTAAATGATCTAGGATTTATAGAAACCCCTTATAGAAAAGTAGAAGATGGAAAAGTAAATCTTAATGATGACCCCGTATATTTAAGTGCTGAACAAGAAGAGGATTTAACAATTGCTCAAGCTAATGCTCCAATTAAAAAAGATGGAAGTTTCCAAAATGACATAGTAAAAACAAGATTGGGTCACGATTATCCTGTAACCGAACCAGAGAATGTCGGTTTGATGGATGTTGCTCCTAATCAGATTGCTTCAATTGCTGCATCATTGATTCCATTCTTAGAGCATGATGATGCAAATAGAGCTTTAATGGGATCTAACATGATGCGTCAGGCAGTACCATTATTAAGAACAGACGCTCCTATTGTTGGAACTGGATTAGAGCCTCATGTAGCAAAAGATTCTAGAGCATTAATTAATTCAGAAGGTGAAGGAGTTGTAAAATATGTAGATGCTACTAAGATTACTATAAAGTATAAGAAATCTGAGGAAGAAAAATTAATAAGCTTTGATGAAGATGAGAAAACATATTTATTAACTAAATTCTTAAAAACAAATCAGAATACCTGTATGAATATTCGTCCTATTGTAAAAGTTGGAGATAAGGTGATAAAAGGTCAAGTTTTATGTGAAGGATACGCTACCCAAAATGGTGAGTTAGCCCTTGGTAGGAATCTAAAAGTAGCCTTCATGCCATGGAAGGGATATAATTTTGAGGATGCAATTGTTCTTTCAGAAAGAGTTGCTAGAGAAGATTTATTTACTTCATTACATATTGAGGAACATACTGTTTCTGTAAGAGAGACTAAAAGAGGAGCAGAGGAATTAACAGCTGATATCCCTAATGTAAGTGAGGAAGCTACAAAAGATTTAGATGAATTTGGGATGATTAGAGTAGGAGCTCATGTGAAAGCCGGTAATATTCTGATTGGTAAAATTACACCAAAAGGAGAGTCTGATCCTACACCAGAAGAGAAATTACTTAGAGCAATCTTTGGAGAAAAAGCAGGTGATGTAAAAGACGCTTCATTAAAAGCAAAGCCGTCACATGCTGGAGTTGTTATTGGTAAATCTCTTTTCTCAAAAACTATTAAGGATAGAAGAATGAAAGCTCAAGATAAAGAAGAGTTAGAGTCTATCGATAAAGATTTTGAGGTAGAATCATTAAAACTTAAGAAAGTCTTAGTAGATAAATTGTATCAATTAGTAGGAGGTAAATCTTCTCAAGGAATTAATAATGTTCTTGGAGAAGAAGTGATTTCTAAATCTGTAAAGTTTACTCAGAAAGTACTAATGCAAGTTGATTTCTTAAGTGTTGATCCTAATAAATGGACAACAAATAAAGATAATAACGAGATTATTATAAAGATTATCCAAAGTTATATAAGAAAATATAATGAGATTTTTGGAGATTACAGAAGAAAAAGATTCTCAATTACAATTGGAGATGAACTTCCAAGTGGAGTTTTACAACTAGCAACTGTTTATATTGCTAAGAAGAGAAAAGTTAAGGTAGGAGATAAGCTGGCTGGAAGACATGGAAATAAAGGTATTGTTGCTAGAATTGTTCGTGATGAAGATATGCCCTTCTTAGCAGATGGTACTCCAGTTGATATTGTTTTAAATCCATTAGGAGTTCCTTCTAGGATGAACTTAGGTCAGATTTATGAAACTATTTTAGGATGGGCAGGACATGAGTTAAATAAGAGATACTATACTCCTGTCTTTGATGGAGCATCCATGGATCAGATTAACATAGAATCGGATGCGGCTGGTATTCCAAGATTTGGTAAAACTTATTTATTTGATGGTGGTACAGGAGAGAGATTTGATCAGCCAGCTACTGTTGGTATTATTTATATGCTAAAGCTTGGTCACTTAATTGATGATAAAATGCATGCTAGATCAATTGGCCCATATTCTTTAATTACTCAACAGCCACTTGGAGGTAAGGCTCAGTTTGGAGGACAGAGACTTGGAGAGATGGAGGTTTGGGCTCTTGAAGGATATGGAGCTTCTAATATTTTACAAGAAATGATGACAATTAAATCAGATGATGTTATTGGTAGAGCAAAGGCTTATGAGTCTATTGTCAAAGGTAAGTCTTTACCATCAGCTGGAATTCCTGAGTCCTTTAATGTACTTTTACATGAGTTGAGAGGGCTCGGTCTTAAAGTTTCATTTGAATAATCTTTTAAAGGAAAAAAAATGATATATAATAACAGAAATAAAATAAAAAAGCAATCTTCAGACTATAGTACTTTAAAAGTTAGTTTATCTTCTCCAGAAGATATATTAGCAAAATCATTTGGAGAGGTCACAAAGCCTGAAACAATTAACTATAGAACATACAAACCCGAAAGAGATGGTTTGTTTTGTGAAAGAATTTTTGGACCTACAAAAGATTTTGAGTGTCATTGTGGGAAATACAAAAGGATCAGATATAGAGGCATTGTTTGTGATAGGTGTGGTGTTGAAGTAACTGAGAAAAAGGTTAGAAGAGAAAGAGTAGGACATATTAACTTAGTTGTTCCTGTTGCACATATATGGTATTTTAGAACTTTACCAAATAAGATTGGTTATCTTTTAGGTTTACCTTCTAAAAAAATGGATCAAATTATCTATTATGAAAGATATGTAGTTATTCAAACAGTTGAAGGAGCATTAAATGAAGAAGGAAATCAAATTGAAGTTAATGATTTTATTACTGAAGAAGAATATTTAAATGTTTTAGAGAATTTAGACCCAACAAATCAACATTTATCTGATTCAGATGAAAATAAGTTCATTGCAAAGATGGGAGCTGAAGCCCTTATTGAAATGCTCAGTAGAGTTGATTTAATTTCTTTGTCTAATGAATTAAGACATAAAGCAAAACATGAGACTTCACAACAAAGAAAAACAGAGTCTTTAAAAAGATTACAAATTGTAGAGGCATTTAAAGAAGCTCAAACACATACAGAAAACAGGCCTGAGTGGATGGTCCTGAAGGTTCTGCCAGTAATTCCACCAGAACTAAGACCCTTAGTTCCTCTGGATGGAGGTAGATTTGCAACTTCTGATTTAAATGACTTGTACAGAAGAGTTATTATTAGAAATAACAGATTAAAGAGATTAATGGAAATTAATGCTCCTGAAGTAATTTTAAGAAATGAAAAAAGAATGCTCCAAGAAGCTGTTGATGCTTTATTAGATAATTCAAGAAAATCTGCAGCTATCAAAACGGATGGAAATAGACCATTAAAATCCTTATCAGATTCTTTAAAAGGAAAACAAGGACGATTCCGTCAGAATTTACTTGGAAAAAGGGTAGATTATTCTGCAAGATCAGTAATTGTTGTAGGTCCTGAGTTAAAATTGCATGAATGTGGATTGCCTAAGGATATGGCTGCTGAATTATACAAGCCGTTTATTATTAGGAAACTTATTGAAAGAGGTATTGTAAAAACGGTTAAGTCTGGAAAGAGAATTATTGATAATAGAGAGCCGGTTGTATGGGATATATTAGAAAATGTAATGAAAGGACATCCTGTGTTATTAAATAGAGCTCCTACACTACACAGATTAGGTATTCAAGCATTTCAGCCTAAGATGATTGAAGGAAAAGCAATCCAACTTCATCCGTTAGCTTGTACTGCATTTAATGCTGATTTTGATGGAGATCAGATGGCTGTTCATTTGCCACTTGGTGAAGAAGCTATTTTAGAAGCACAGATATTAATGTTAGGTTCTCATAATATTTTGAATCCTGCAAACGGAGCTCCAATTACAGTTCCTTCACAGGACATGGTATTAGGTTTATATTATATGACAAAACCTAGAAAATCAACAGATGATTTCCCTGTAAAAGGAGAGTCTAAAAAATTCTATTCTTTAGAAGATGTTAAGATTGCATACAATGAAAAAGTAGTTGATCTTCATGCAATAATAAATGTAAGGGTTGACAATCCTGATGGAACAACTGAAATGAAAGAAACCACAGTTGGTAGAGTTTTATTTAACGAATTTGTTCCAAATGAAGTAGAATTTGTTGATCAACTTTTAACTAAAAAATCTTTGAGAGATATAATTGGAGGAATTCTAAAAGAATGTGGTGTTCCAAGAACAGTTCAATTCTTAGATGACATTAAAGATTTAGGATATAATATGGCATTTAAAGGAGGTTTATCATTTAACCTTGGAGATGTAATTGTACCAGAAGAGAAGATTGGATTACTTGAAGGAGCACATGCGAAAGTAGAGGAGGTAAAAAATAACTATAATATGGGATTCATTACAAATAATGAAAGATATAATCAAGTTATTGATATTTGGACTAATACAAATGCCAAACTTACGGATACGGTAATGAGAGATATGATTAATGATAACCAAGGATTTAATTCCGTTTACATGATGCTAGATTCTGGAGCAAGAGGATCTAAAGAACAAATTCGTCAGTTAGCAGGTATGAGGGGTCTTATGGCGAAACCAAAAAAATCAGGAGATCATGGAGAGTCTATTATTGAAAATCCAATTACCACTAATTTTAGTGAGGGCCTTTCAATTTTAGAGTATTTTATTTCAACTCACGGTGCTCGTAAGGGTCTTGCTGATACAGCTCTTAAAACAGCTGATGCGGGATATTTAACTAGAAGATTAGTTGATGTTGCAGCGGATGTAGTAGTACTTGAAGAAGATTGTCATACACTTAGAGGTTTAGTTGTTACAGCTCTAAAGAAAAATGAAGACATTGTAGAATCATTATATGATAGAATTGTAGGAAGGGTAAGTCTACATGATATTTACAATCCTAAAGATGATGAATTAATTTGTGAATCAGGATCAGAACTTACTGAGGAAATTTCTCAAAAGATAGTAGAAGCCGGAATAGAAGAGGTTGAAATCAGATCGGCATTGACTTGTGAAACAAAAAGAGGAATTTGTGCTAAATGTTATGGTAGAAGTCTATCTACTTCAAAGATGGTTCAGATAGGAGAGGCTGTTGGAGTAGTAGCGGCACAATCTATTGGCGAACCAGGAACACAGCTTACTCTTAGAACCTTCCATGTTGGGGGTACTGCTTCTAGGTCAGCTGTTGACGCTAGTGTAATTATCAAAAAACCAGGTGTTATAATTATTGACGACTTGAGAACTATAAACACCAAGGATGAGGATGGTAATAATGTAGAATTGGTTATTTCAAGATCAGCTGAATTGAGAGTAATAGATCCTAAACTAGATGTAGTAATATCTACTCATAATATTCCATATGGTTCATCTATTTATATTAAAGAAGGAGAGGTGAAAAAAGGTGATATTATATGTGATTGGGATCCGTACAATGCTGTAATTGTTTCTGAGATTGATGGTATAACTGAATTTGATTATATAGAAGAAGGAGTTACTTATAGATTGGAACAAGATGATTTAACAGGATTTAAGCAAAAAGTAATTATAGATAGTAGAAATAGAAAACAATCCCCTACTATTGTTATTAAAGGTTCCAAGAAAGATGGAGAAAGATCTTACAGTATTCCTGTAGGTGCTCATGTTTCTTTAGATGATGGTCAGAAAATTAAGAAGGGTACTATTCTTTGTAAGATTCCAAGGACTATTGGTTCTTCTGGTGATATTACCGGAGGTCTTCCAAGAGTAACACAGTTATTTGAGGCAAGAAATCCTTCAAATCCTGCTATTGTTTCAGAAATTGATGGTATTGTATCTTTTGGTCCAAAAATTAAAAGAGGTAACAAAGAAATTATTATTACTTCTAAAGATGACCAGATTAAAAAATACTTAGTTCCATTAGCAAAGCATATATTAGTACAAGAAAACGATTTTGTTAGGGCTGGTTCTCCTCTTTGTGATGGTATCATCACTCCTAGAGATATACTTTCTATTAAAGGTATCAAGGCGGTACAAGAATATATTGTAAATGAGGTACAAGATGTGTATAGGTTACAAGGAGTAAAGATTAATGATAAACACTTTGAAGTTGTTGTCAGACAGATGATGAGAAAAGTGGAAGTAATAGATTCTGGAGATACAAATTTATTAGAGAAACAATTGGTTGATAAGCATGAATTTATGGAAGCTAATGATCAAATATTTGACAAAAAATATGTTGAAAATCCAGGAGATTCTCAAAAATTCCAAGCGGGTCAGTTAGTTTCTGTTCGTCAATTAAGAGAAGAGAACTCTAAATTAAAAAGAAAGGATATGAAATTAGTTGAGGTAGTGGATGCTACTCCTGCTGTTTCTACTCCAGTTCTACAGGGTATTACACGAGCTTCTTTACATACAGATAGTTGGGTTTCCGCAGCTTCTTTCCAGGAAACAACTAAAGTGCTTAATGAAGCGTCTATCAGAGCTAAGATAGATACTTTAAATGGTCTTAAGGAAAATGTAATTGTTGGTCATAAGATACCAGCGGGTACAGGACTTTTTAATAGTAAGGATTTGATTATAGGATCTCAAGAAGAAATGGAGAGACTTGAATCTTTAAATAGTGAAACTTCTTCTAAAGTGTTAGAATCTGTTAAATTTGATGAAACAGTAGATACTACTAAAGGAGATTAATATTATACTTATGTCTGAAGAAAATAAAAAAGAAGGATTAAACATTGAACTTGGAGAAGATGTTGCTGAAGGTACATATAGTAATTTGGCTATTATCAACCACTCACCTTCAGAGTTTATTGTCGATTTTATACAAATGATGCCGGGTGTACCGAAAGCAAAGGTAAAATCTAGAGTTATTTTAACACCACAGCACGCAAAAAGATTGATGCAAGCACTTACTGATAATATTACTAAGTATGAAGATCAATTTGGAGAGATTTCTGATGTTGATCCTAACAAAGGAATTCCTTTAAATTTTGGTGGTCCAACAGCACAGGCATAAGTACTCTATTTTTTTAAAACCATTCAAGAGTGGTTTTTTATTTTAAAATAATCCGTTTATATTTAATTCTCTTTGTATCTGCAATCTAATTCCATCATGGAATTCTCCTCCATTAAATAATCCCTTTTCTGTAATTAGTGGTAGGTAAATTTTCATGTTTCCTAAATTAAAAACACATCCACTACCAAAGGCAAATTCTCCTCCGTAACCAGCTTCTGCATATAGATTCATTAATCTATGTAGGTTGTAATCTACACTTAATGAAGTAAGTATGTTCTTTGATTGAATGTCAGTATAATGTTTTAATCCACCTTCCCTGATAAACATTTGTCTACTCAAATTTCCGTCATCTTCTCTAGAGAATGATCTTTCGTTAAAAGCATAGTCCATATTACCATTCCATGCAGACATTTGAATGTTGTAACTATCAATTTCAGAAAATATATTTCCAAGATAGAATCTTGAACTTAATCTTTTATTATTACTTAGGTCATAATTATAATAAATCTTTAAATGTAATTTATTAAAGTATTTTGAGGATTCGAAATCAAAATTTATATTATATGGGTTTAATGTTTTATTATTTGAGAAGGAATAACCTAATTCTATGTAATTTTCTTTTGTGTTTATTTTTGGGTATACAGAATTGTTATTCTGAGAAGGGACATATTCTTGCTTATTTATATAAATGTATTTTGCTGAAATTTTACTTTCTTTTTTGCTTCTTAAATTTCTTTCATTTAAAAATAGTTCTAATTTTGGAGACAGTTTTTTATATTCAAGATCCGCGGTGTAATTGAATTTTTCTGCTTCTATAGATAGTTTTGTTTTAGAAAAAAAGGAGGTGTGTGAGTATTTTGTTAGAGCTAAATTTCCTCTTCCAACTAACTGTTTGGTTCCAAGACTATACATTGGAGATAGTTTATAGTAGAATCCTCCTTTTGGAATGAATCTGTTATACAAACTTAACCCAATAGAATAGCTGTTATATTTATTCCAATTCAAATTTGGATGGTAAAATACTTGAGTCTTTTCAGGGTGATATAAACTACCAATAAGTTGAGGTTTAAGAGGTTCCCATTGTTTAAATATACCTTTAGTTTTATAAATATTATTTTTCCTGTTTGTTTCTGGCATTTCTCCAAAATAATCAATTCGAATGTGGTCATATCCACCATTGATATATGGTACTGTTTTTGAACCTTCAAAGCCATCAATCCAAACTTGTTCACTAATTACTCCATCAGTTACTCCACAAATCACTACTGGACCAGGAATATTTCCATTATTTTTTAAAGTGACATGTAGATTTTTAGGACCTTGCTTTATTTTAGAGACAGAGTAATCCAGTTGATTAGTTGTCGTGAGCATATTATTGAAGAACCAAGATAAATCTTTCTCTGTTTTTTCTTCAAATATTTTCTGTAAATCTTCTGGTTGTGGATGTTTAAACTTCCAAGTTTCGTAATATTCTTTCATACATATATCGAACAGATCTTGACCTAAATAAGCAGCTAAATAATCAAAACAAATTCCAGATTTCATGTATACAATTCCTCCATAATTTATAGATGTGTAATCTGCAGATGGAAAGTCAATTGGTTGATCCTTTGCTGTCCAAGCTGCCATGAAATACATCAGTTCTCCCATTATATTCTTGTTAGTAACATTTTCAAGATCTAAAATTTTAACTACAGCTTTAGGAAGCTGGTCAGTTAATTT
>MDTA01066450.1_pt1 | contig 11821 bp, 10 predicted proteins | sample 811151 | NCBI WGS metagenome assembly MDTA01 (sample SAMN05326648, study PRJNA326480) | marine metagenome | isolation source: seawater | place: Indian Ocean: South | collected 2010 | reverse complement strand
ATTCATTACAACTTTTTTCTATACTTTCCAAAGTAAAATTCCCATATTGATTTTTTTCTCTTTCGCCTAAAAGGTTGAGGTTTGGACCATTAAGAATTATAATTTTCATAAATTTCAATATTGAATAACTTAATTATGGCAAAAATACAATTAAATGGGAAGAAAGTAGTTATAAAATCTAATTATTCAATATTAGATCTTTTAAAAAAATATAAATTAGCGAATAAAAAAGTTGCGGTTGAACATAACGGAATGATTATACCAAAAGCGAATTTAAAGAAAAAAATATTAAAAAATAATGACAAAATTGAAATAGTACATTTTATCGGAGGTGGGTAGTTTGGGAAAAGATATTTTAAAAGTAGCTGGAAAATCTCTTAAGTCTCGACTTATCGTAGGAACTGGAAAATATAAGAACTTTTCAGAAACTGCAAAAGCTGTTCAAGCTTCAGGAGCAGACATGGTGACTGTAGCTGTGAGAAGAGTTAATGTTTTGGATAAAAAAAAACCTATATTAACCGATTATCTAAATCCAAAAAAAATTATTTTCTTACCTAATACCGCTGGATGTTTTAATTCTGAAGAAGCCTTAAGAACTTTAAGATTAGCAAGAGAAATGGGTGGGTGGAAATTAGTAAAACTTGAAGTTCTTGGTGATAAAAAAACACTTTATCCAAATATGATTGAAACTATAAAGTCTACTAAAATTCTAGTTAAGGAAGGTTTTAAGGTCATGGTTTATTGTACTGATGATCCTTTGTTAGCAAAAAAATTGGAGGACAGCGGAGCTTCTGCAATTATGCCATTAGCCTCTCCTATAGGTTCAGGCTTGGGCCTTCAAAACAAAGTAAATATTTCCTTAATAATAAAACAGTCAAAAGTACCAGTTATTGTTGATGCCGGAATCGGAACTGCTTCTGATGCCACAATAGCAATGGAATTAGGTTGTGATGGTGTTTTAATAAATAGTGCCATAGCTAATGCGAAAAATCCTATTTTAATGGCTAAAGCATTTAAAGATGCAGTTATTTCAGGTAGAAACTCTTTTTTAGCAGGAAGGATGGATAAAAAAAATTTCGGTTCAGCAAGTTCACCGAGCGAAGGGTTAATTTAATTTTTTTTTCCTTCTTACCCAAAGAGTTCTTGTCTTTTTTTTCGATTTTATTTTTCTAGTTTTTTCTTTAAGTTTAATCGCTGTAAGTTTTTTTTCTTTTTTAAATTTATTAGAACTTTTACTTATTTTTTGAACTTCAATTATTGAATTTATATTTTCGAAAGTACTTAAAATTTTTTTTGATTTATTCATTAAATCAATTTTATACTCAGGTATTATAAAATTTTCATTTGATAATAGTTTTATTTCAAATGAATACTTTTTCTTAAAATATTTAATTTCTTCCAAAAGATTTTTTTCAATATAAATTTTTACTTTTTCAGGAATATAAGTATTTATAATTTTAACCTTATCAGTAAAAGCTAGGTGTTGTATCTTTTTTAAAATCTTTTGAGAAAATGAAGAAAGTGATAACTGAGTTTCCCATTTAATAGATCCTTCACGTAATCTTTGTCTTGTCATCTCAAGTAAACCAAAATTACTAATTTTTCCGATTTGTATTCTTGCTCTGTCTTTTCTAATGCTTTCTCTCATTTTTCTTTCCACAATTCTTCTATTATAAAAATTGATCATATCTATAAAATCGATAACAATAAGACCGGATAAGTCTCTTAATTTAATTTGATGAGCTATCTCCTCTGCTGCCTCTAAATTTGTATTCAAAGCAGTTTTTTCAATATTTATCTGTTTTGTGGATTGACCGGAATTGATGTCAATGGACACTAGCGCTTCAGTTGGATTTATTACTAAATACCCACCAGATTTTAACTTAACTGTTGGCTCGTAAATATTATTTAGTTCTTTTTCAATTTTAGCATCATGAAACAAAGGTATTTTACCTCTATATTTCTTAATATTTTTTACATTTTTAGGCATTAATTCTTTCATAAATTTTTTTGCTTTTTGATAAGCATCATTTCCTTCAACGTAAACATTTTTAGTTTCATTGTCGTAAGTATCTCTTAGTGTTCGTTTGATAATATCTCCTTCTTCATAAACAAGGGACGGAGCATTAGATTCTAAAGCTTTATCTTTTATCTCTTCCCAAGTTTTTAAAGTATTTTGAAAATCTTTCTCAATTTCATTTTTTGTTTTGTTAGCACCTGCCGTTCTAACGATCACACCCATACTTTTGGGTATTTCTATTTCGTTTAAAATATTTCTGATTTTTTGACGATCATTTGAATTAAAAATTTTCCTGGAAATTCCCCCTCCTTTGGGTGTATTTGGCATTAAAACCATATATTTTCCTGCCAAAGAAATAAAAGTAGTAAGAGCCGCACCTTTTTGCCCTCTCTCTTCTTTTATTACCTGAATTAAAATTACTTGTCCTGGTTTGATAACTTCCTGGATTTTGTATCTTTTAATACCAAATGATGACTTTACTTTATCTCTATATTCTTTTTTTTTGTTTTCCTTCTCAACTTGATTTTCACTATTATCATTTTTAACATCCTTATTTTCAGATTGGCCTTCAGAAAGAGAGTTTTCTTGACCAGGGTCAATAATCTTATCTTTTAAATCTTCTCTAATTTTTTCTTCTGCTATTCTAATTTTTTCTTTATCTTCCGATGGCAATTGATAATAGTCTTACTGGATGTCATTGAATGCTAAGAAACCATGCCTTTCTCTTCCAAAATTGACAAATGCGGCTTGAAGGGAAGGTTCAACCCTACTGATAGTTGCAAGATAAATATTGTTTTTAAAGTTTAAATTATTTTTATCTTCAAATTCGTATTCTTCGATTGAATTATTTGATTTAAGAACAATACGAGTTTCATTTGGATGCGATGCATCAATATATAAATTTTTTTCCATTTTTGTAGAATTCCTTCTGAATTTCGATAATTTGATATTTTTAAATAAGTCATAAAAGTTATTTTATACAAATTTGTGCATAAATAAACGATTTAAATGATTGTATGCCTAAAGAAAGTCAGAATTGTTAATATAAATAAATCTTATGTTAAAATTTCTTAATTTTTCACTCAAATTCGTAATCATATTTTCTGCTACTATTGTTTTTTTTGTTTTTTCGACTTTGTGGTATTTTTCAGTTGGTCTACCCGATTATAAAAAACTATCTAATTATCAGCCTCCAATATCCAGTAGAGTATATTCAGAGGATAATAAATTAATAGCTGAGTATGCATTAGAAAAGAGATTATTCATACCTTACGAGTCTATTCCCGAAAAAGTTGTAAATGCGTTTCTTTCAGCGGAGGACAAAAATTTTTTTAGCCACCCAGGAATTGATGCAAAAGGGATTTTAAGAGCATTAATAAAAAATATTTCAAACATTTCTCAAAATAAAAGATTGGAGGGAGCTTCAACTATAACCCAGCAAGTTGCTAAAAATTTTTTACTCACCAATGAGGTTTCCCTAAAGAGAAAAGTAAAAGAGGCAATTTTAGCATTTAGGATTGAAAGAGCTTATACAAAAGAGAGAATTTTAGAACTTTATTTAAATCAAATTTATTTAGGTCAAGGCACATATGGAATAGCCGCAGCAAGCTTAGAATATTTTGATAAATCAGTAAAAGAATTAAATTATTCAGAGGCAGCTTTATTAGCCGCTTTACCAAAAGCACCAAGTAAATATAATCCCTACAAATATCCGAAAGTTGCAAAATTTAGAAGAAATTTGGTACTTGAAAATTTAGAAGAAAATAAATTTTTATCAAACAAGCAATTAATTGAATTTAAAAATTCAAAATTAAATTTAAAAAAAAGAAAGATAGAAATAGTTAATGAAGCAAATTCATACACCGAAGAAGTAAGAAGAACCGTAAAAAGTATTTATGGTTTTGAAAAACTTTATTCTCAAGGCTTGAGTATAAGCACACCTCTTAACATTAACTTTCAAATTCAAGCTTTAAAATCTTTAAGAAAAGGTATCGAAGAGTACGATCATAGACGAGGCTGGAGAGGGCCAATTACAAATAAAGTAAAGAATAAAAACTGGGAGAAATTGATTTCAAATTTAAAACTTGACCCAACCTTAAACTGGGATATTGCAGAAATAATTTCATTAACAGAAAATCAAATTAATTTTAAATTGATTAATAAAAAAAATATAGAGGGTAAAATACTTCCTAAAAATTTCAAATGGACTATACGTAATAAAAAAACCTTAGAAAAAGTCCATAAACAAGGTGATATAATTTTTGTTAAGAGAGAAAATAATTTTTGGTTAATAAAGCAATACCCCAAAGTTAATGGCGGGATAGTAGTAATAGACCCTTTCACTGGAGATGTTTTAGCTTTAGTAGGTGGTTTTAATTTTAAAACAAGTGAATTCAATAGAGTAACACAAGCTAAAAGACAACCTGGGTCAGCTTTCAAACCAATAGTATATGCCGCTGCTTTAGAAAATGGATTTGCCCCAAACTCAATAATACTTGACGCTCCTTTTGTAGAAAGCCAAGGAGTTGGTTTAAAAAATTGGAAACCGGAAAATTATGGAAAAAAATTCTATGGTCCTTCAACTTTAAGAAAAGGAATAGAATATTCTAGGAATTTAATGACCGTTAGAATTGCTAAAATTTTAGGCTTACAAGAAATTTTAGACTTATCAAAAAAATTAAATATTTATGATGAAATACCAGAGTTATTATCTATGTCACTGGGAGCAGCTGAGACCACATTAATGAATTTGACATCTGCATATGCACCATTTGTGAATGGAGGTGAAAAAATTGAACCAAAATTGATATCTCGAATACAAGACAGAAGAGGAAAAACGATCTTTAAACAAAAAGAAAGAAAGTGCATTGGCTGTGATAAGTTTATTAATGAAGAAATCGAGCTTCCAAAAATTGAAAGTAATAATCAAAAAGTAATTAGTCAAGAAACAGCTTATCAAATGACATCTATTTTACAAGGAGCTGTACAAAGAGGAACAGCAAAAAAGTTAAGATCTTTAAAAGTTCCATTGGCTGGAAAAACAGGAACGACAAATGATAATTATGATGCATGGTTTATAGGATTTACATCTAACCTAGTTATCGGTGTCTATGTAGGTTATGATAACCCAAAAACGCTAGGTAAATATGAAACAGGATCAAAAGCAGCCTTACCTATATTCAAAGATTTTGTAGAAAAAACACTTTACAAAGAGGACTTTAAAGAATTTTTAATTCCAGAGCATATATATTTAACATCTTTGAATTATGATACGGGCCTTAAATCAGTAGGTGGAGAGAAAAATGTAATCATAGAAGCTTTAAAAAAGAAAGATATTAACAATATAGATAATAATAATTTAATATTAACTAATGGGAGTGATAAAATAATTAAATTTAGACAATTTTATTAATGGAAAACTTTGAAAACAAATTAATTATTATAGAGAAGTCCCTAAGTAATATCAGGGGGTATCTTTGATAATGAAAATGTAGAAAGTAAAATCAAAGAACTAGAAAAAATTACTTTAAAAGAAAATTTTTGGAAAGATAAAGATTTAGTTCAAAAAACAATCAAACAAAAAAAAATTTTTGAGAACATTTTAAACTCCTTTAAGCAATCACAAAAAGATTTAAACAATCTTAAAGATCTTTACTCTTTGGCCTCACAAGAAAAAAATGAAGAAACTATTGAAGATTGTATCAAAAAGATGGATGAAATTTTTAAAGATCTTAAAAAAAATGAAATAAGTTGTTTTTTATCCGGAAAAGATGATGATTATGATATTTATCTTGAAATTCATGCTGGAGCTGGAGGTACAGAGAGCCAAGATTGGGCAGACATGCTTCGCAGAATGTATATGAAGTGGTTTGATAAAAAAAAATTCAAATATGAAATTATTAGTGAACATAAAGGAGAAGAGGCAGGGATTAAATCTTCAACAGTAAAAGTTACAGGTGAATATTTGTATGGTCTTATGAAATCCGAGTCCGGTGTGCACAGGTTGGTTAGGATATCTCCTTTTGATAGTGGCGCACGAAGACACACTAGTTTTGCAAGTGTCTGGGTCTATCCAGCTGTAGAGGATGATATAAATATTAAAATTGATGAAAAAGATTTAAGAGTTGATACCTACAGATCAAGCGGAGCAGGGGGACAACATGTTAACACTACAGATAGCGCAGTAAGAATAACACATTTACCCTCTAAAATTGTAGTGCAGTGTCAAAACGAAAGATCACAACATAAGAATAAAGAAACTTGCTACAAAATGTTAAAAGCAAGATTGTATGAGCACGAATTACAAAAAAAAGAAGAACAGGATCAAAAAGAAATAAACAATAAAACTGATATAGGTTGGGGTCATCAAATTAGATCATATGTTCTTCAACCTTATCAGTTAGTCAAAGATTTAAGAAATAAAACAGAAAATACAAATCCATCAAGTGTTTTAGACGGCAACATAGACCAATTTATTGAGGAGGGACTTAAGAATAAAAAATGAAAAAATTAATTGTAAACTTAATTTTATTATTATTTATCTTTTTTGTATCTCTAATAGTAATTTTATCGACAATAGGAATCAAAACAACAAAGTTTAATAGTCTGATTTCTAATAAGGCGTCTCAAGCTAATAATATAACTTTAGAATTAGAAAAAATAAAATTTAAACTAAATTTAAAGGAATTAAATTTATTTTTAGAGACTAATAAACCAAAAATTAAATATAGAGGAATATACATACCCGTTAAAAACCTTAAAGTTTATATAGATTTCTTATCTTTGTTAAAATCGAAACCAACAATACAAAAAACTAATATTAATTTAGAAGAGTTAGATGTCGCTGAATTGAATAAATTATTAGTTATAATTAAACCCTCGAATTTTAGAAGCTTATTAAAGAATAAGATTAAAGAGGGAACTTTAATTTCTGAAATTGATATATTTTTAGATAATCAAGGTTTTTTAGAAAATTTTATTGCTAGAGGCTCAGTAAAAAACTTAAAAGCTGAATTAATTAATAATTTAATTTTTACTCAAACTAACTTGAGTTTCTTTGCAGATAAAAATGATATTTTAATGAAGAATATTTTTGGGAATTTAGCAGATGTTAAAATATCTGACGGAGATATTCAATTAAATTTAGAAAATGGAATAAAACTTAGTTCAAACTTTAACTCAAAATTTAATTTAGATGAACAAAAATTAGATAAATATGGAAAATTATTTAAAAAAAATAATTTTTCTCAAAATTTAAAAAGCTTGAAAGCAGATTTAAATAATAATCTTTTTTTAGAATTAGATGAGACTTATAAATTAAAAGACTATAGTTATGACCTTTCTGGAAAGCTTGAAAAAGGAGAGTTTCAAATATCAAAGTCCATAAATAATAATTTTATAAACCAAGAAATTAAAATGATCTATCTATCTAACCTAGAGGTAAAAACAATTTTTAGTCCAAAAAATATAGATTTTAGTGGAAAAGGAAAATATTCATTTGATAATCTTAATTTCTTGAATTTTGATTTAAATAATAAATTTAAAAAAAATTCTATAAATTTAAAATTAGGTTTTGACTATAAAGGCGATCTTGAATTAAATTTTATAAATTTTAAAAAACGAAAAGATACCATTGCTAAATTATTTCTAGATTTAGAAAAAAAAAATAATGATTTAAAAATAAATAATTTCAATTTTAAGCAAGGTAAAAATTTGATTGAGATTAATAATCTTATATTTCAGGGACAAAAATTTATTTCATTAAAAAAATTGAAAGTTTTAACACCAAATAATAATTTTTTAGTTCAAAATAAAAATAAAATAATAGTCAAAGGAAAAAAATTTGACGCAACGAATTTAGCTAAATTTTTTAACAATCAAAGTAATAAAAATAATTTAAAAAATATAAACGGAAGTATCGAAATTGATTTTGAAAAAATAAAAGCCCCAATGTCTGAAACACTTCAGAATTTCAAATTATTAGGAGAGATTCAACAAGGTCAATTTATAAAAATCTCATCTAAAGGTGATTTTGGAGGTAATAATTTTTTAGATATATCTATGAAAAAAGATCAAAATACAAACAAGAAATATCTTGAAATCTATTCAGATTTAACAAGACCATTGTTGACAGAGTATAGTTTTTTTAAAGGTCTTACAGGAGGAAAATTACTTTTTACTTCTGTTATTGATGGATCAAATTCTAACTCAAAACTTAAAATTGAAAATTTTAAAGTAATTAACGCACCTGGGCTTATTCAATTATTATCTTTAGCTGATTTAAGGGGTTTAGCAGATTTAGCAGAAGGAGAAGGTTTGTCCTTCGATGTATTAGAAATTGTGATGGAAAAGAATAAAAACTTTTTAAAAATAAACGAAATTCTTGCATTAGGTCCAAGTATGTCTGTTTTAATGGAAGGCTACCGAGATGAAAGAGGGTTGACTAGTTTAAAAGGATCTTTAATACCTGCAAAAACATTGAATAAGATGATTTCAAAAATACCAGTCATTGGAGACATTGTTATACCAAAAGAAATCGGCGAGGGTTTGTTTGGTATTAGTTTTAAAATGAAGGGCCCAAAGGGAAAAATTAAAACAACAATAAATCCTATTAGAACATTAACACCAAGATTTTTACAAAAAATTATAGATAGAAAGAAAATGCTTAGATAATTTTTAACAAGAAATGTTTTTTCTTTCCATATGAAAGTTTAAAAATATTTTTTTTAAAATCTTTAATCTCAAGCATTTTTTTTTCATTATCTATAGTTATGCCGTCGATTTTTAACCCCTTATTAGCTATTACTCTTCGCGCTTCACTCTTTGAAGATAATATTTTATTATTAGCAACAAAATCTAAGATATTAATTCCTTTTTCTATTTCATTAGATTTAATTTGAATTTCAGGTAAATCTGATCCTAAACTTCCTTTTTCAAAAGTATCTTTTGCAGTTTTTTCTGCTTTTTTTGAAGCTTTCTCACCATGAAGTATTTTAGTAGCCTCATTAGCTAGTAAAATTTTTAAATCATTTATATTTTTTTCTTTATCAAACAACTCATCTATTTTTTTAGGTTCAATTTCTGTGAAAAAATTTAAAAATCGTTTTACATCTCTGTCATCAGTATTTCTCCAAAACTGCCAATATTCATATGGGGACAATAGGTCATCATTTAACCATATTGCACCTTTTTCGGTTTTACCCATTTTTGCCCCTGAGGCTAAAGTAATTAATGGAGAGGTTAATCCAAAAGCTTCTTTTTTTAAAATTCTTCTTATTAAATCTGTACCATTAACAATATTTCCCCACTGATCTGATCCTCCAATTTGCAAAAGACAATTATTATTCTTAAATAATTGATAAAAATCATATGCTTGCAAAATCATGTAGTTAAATTCCATATAACTAAGAGACTGCTCTCTTTCTAATCTTAATTTTACGCTATCAAAGGTGAGCATCTTATTAATAGTAAAATGACTTCCTATATCTCTAAGAAATTGTATGTAATTCAATTTAGTCAACCACTCAGCATTATCTACAAAAATAGGTGCAATTTTTTTATTAGATGAGTCTAAAATTTTATTAAAAACTTTTTTTATACTTTTGATGTTATTTTTAATTTGTTTTTGACCTAATATTTTTCTAGTCGCATCTTTTCCAGACGGATCTCCTATCAATGTAGTACCGCCCCCTAAAAGTACTATAGGCTTGTGACCATGCTTTTGCATTAATTTTAAAATCATTATTTGAAGCAAACTACCCACATGTAAACTGCTTGCAGTACAATCAAAACCAATGTAACCAGATATTGATTTTTTATTACAAATTTGATCAAGTTTGGCAAAATCAGTGCATTGATTAAGATATCCACGTGATTGCATTTCTAATAAAAATTTATTTTTCATAGTACAATTTGTATAAAATACTATTATACAAAATTTATTATAAATAAATATAATTATGAGCGAACAATACACATCCCTTGGTTTAATGAGCGGGACATCAGGAGATGGAGTCGATGCCTCAATTATTCAATCAGATGGTGAGAAAAAATACGAGCTTATAAAAGACAAATATTATGAATATGATAGCAATATTTATCAAGATATTCATAATCTTAAAGAAAAAATTAATACCTTTAATGATCTTAAAATTTTAGAAAAAGAGGTAAAAGATTTAGAGAGAAAAATTACTTTATTTCATGCAAAAGTAGTTAAAGAAATGAAAACTGGTTTACAAATTGATATTGTAGGATTTCATGGCCAAACTATTTATCATAACTCCCAAGAGAGAATCTCGCACCAAATCGGGGATGGAAAACTACTATCACAATTAACAAAAAAGAACATAATTTTTAACTTTAGACAAAATGATATTCAAAATGGTGGAGAGGGAGCTCCACTGACACCTATATTTCATCGATTGATTGCAAACAAATACAAGATAGATTTACCAACATGTATTCTAAATATAGGAGGAATATCAAATATAACAATAATAGCTGAACCAACAGGACCACATGGTCTTACTAGCAGAGATATTGGCCCAGGAAATTGTTTAATTGATTCTTGGGTTAGAAAAAATTCAAAACATAAATATGATAAAAATGGAATTTTAGCATCTTCCGGAAAAAGAAATGATATTATCTTTGAACAGGCACAAGAATTGTTTTCAAATAGACTTAATAAAAATACATTATCTTTTGATACAAACGATTTTGATGTTTCTTTTGCCAGAGGACTCTCACTTGAAGATGGAGCTACAACTTTAACAGATTTTACAGCAACAATAATTGGATCGGCTTTATTTTCATTTTTATCAAAAGGAAATGATCAACTTTGGAAAGTTTTAGTTTGTGGTGGAGGGAGAAAAAATAGTTTCTTAATTGAAAAAATAAAAAAAAATACTTTTAAAAATGCCGTCATTCAGCCAATTGATGATTACGGTATTGATGGTGATTTTATTGAGTCACAAGCATTTGCATTTTTAGCTATAAGATCTTTATTAAAACTACCTATTTCTTTTCCATAAACAACTGGATGCACAAAGCCATGCACAGGAGGAGAGTTGATAAAAATCTAAATTAGAGCGGTTTTCTCTTTTAAATACTTTTCAACTTCAGTAGTTAATTCTTTTTCTCTATTTTTAAAAAAATGATTAGAGTTTTTTATTTTTGAAAAAATAACCTCAACTCCTTTTTGACTTTTTATTCTATTATCTAATTCATCAATACTTTCTTTAGTAACTAATTCGTCATTTTCACTATAAATTACTTGCCCAGATGTTGGACAGGGAGCAAGAAAAGAAAAATCATATACATTAGGCTGAGGAGAAACTGCAATAAAATTATTAACCTCAGGTCTTCTCATAATTAATTGCATACAAATCAAAGAGCCGAAAGAAAAACCAGAAACCCAGCATTGACTATAATCCAAATTTTGTCTCTCGATCCAATCTAGAGCTGCAGCAGCATCCGATAACTCACCTTGACCATTATCAAAAACACCATCACTTTTTCCAACACCTCTAAAATTAACTTTTATTACCGAAAAACCATTTTTTAAAAAAATATTATACATAAGTTGAACTATTTTATTATTCATAGTTCCTCCATATTGCGGATGTGGATGTAATACTATCGCGACCGGAGAACCAAATTTTGGGTTCTTGTAATATTTAGCTTCAAGTCTTCCAGCTGGCCCAGGTATAAAAATTTCTAAACTTTTAGGTTTCATGTTTGATAATGATTATTATTTTTAAAAAAAAGTAATGATTTATAACATGTTTTTATGCGGCAAATAAT
>MDTA01039218.1_pt1 | contig 11821 bp, 10 predicted proteins | sample 811151 | NCBI WGS metagenome assembly MDTA01 (sample SAMN05326648, study PRJNA326480) | marine metagenome | isolation source: seawater | place: Indian Ocean: South | collected 2010 | reverse complement strand
GCCAAAGTGGAACACCCATTCCGGTACATCAAGCAGGTCTTTGGCTATAGCAAAGTTCGCTATCGCGGCTTGGCCAAAAACAGTAACCGATTGCACTTGCTGGCTGCGTTCAGCAACCTGCTGATGGGTGAAAAATACCTGCTGTCGTAGGGTCAGTTCGCCTGTTTTCCGCCAAAACGGCGGGAAATAGGCAAAAATCGAACAAAACAGAGGGTGATAACGCCAAAATCGCGCTTGAATGGCTTTTTTTCGAGTTGAAAAGCGATTCAGCGATAAATCAGGCGTTAATCAGACCCTCCTTAGTAATGTCTCTGAGTCAACCGTAAGCTTGTTTGATGATATTTTTGTGACAACCATTGCAGAGGCATAACCTGGAATTCTTGTACTCCTCAGCCCAAGCTCGCCCTGCTACCAACTCATCCACATTTCTGACAAGGCCATCCTTGGCTAACCATAGACGCACGGACGACTATGCTTTATGACTCCGGAAACGCGGTCCAGCCATCCAGCCAGGTGTCACTGGAGCGAGGATTAATAGCGCCCAGGTAGTCAGCAGATTCGTCGAAAAACTCCGACTTGGGTGGTCGTGTTGCTTCCATATTTCGAATAAGGCCTCTGGATCGGAAATTCGGTGAAGTCGTGCTTGTCACGGTTGGCTGCAAGCCACTTTCCGCCAGCTGATGATTGCGGTTGGCCGGGTCCTGAATCCACACCTCCTCCTGAAAGCCAAAATCATCGTCGTCAGCCTCAGGTTCTGTTGTCAGATTGCCGAGACGGCCATTGTTGGCGATAAGGTTGTGGCTAAAGGTGAGTTTTTCCATTGCCACGAGTGGCCTGACCTCATCCCGTGTATCGAGGGCCTCTATGGCAAAGCTGTCGATGATCATGTTGTGGAAATGGCCACCAGAACCTTCTCTCAGAAGCATGGCACGGTGCTGTTTAGCGGAACGGCCGGCGCCGTACATCGTTACGTTGTAGAAGGTGGGCTCTGATCGAGGTAAGGCGTTGTGGTCAGAACCATTGCTGTCGCCCTCGAAACCATTGTCACCCACATCACCATATTGCTGGATGACCGCGAACTGGACGTTACCGGTCCAACCCCAATCCCAATCGATGCTGTCATCAGCGGCGCCGGTTACCAGAATGTTTTTCAGGTCTACGGTACCACCGAACATCTCAATGCCATCGTCCAGCGCGCGATGTACCTGCACGTTTTCGACAATGGTGTCTGAGCCGCAACCACCCAGCGTAAGACCATTCAGTTCGTTGTCTTTGTAGACCTCAAAGCCGGCGAATTCGACGCGGGTAAATTGCAGTACGCCACAACTGTGGCTGTGGTCGGTACCGCCAAACTGGCCACGGAGATCCGCCTCCGTTACACCTTCTATGGCTGCGGCGGGCTGATTAACCGGCGCTTTGCCGAGCAGAACCAGGCCGCCCCAGTCGCCTCGGGTTCTCTGGCCCACGGGTTGGTGGCTGGTAAACACAACGGGCTGTTCCCGGGTTCCCCGGGCGAAGAGTCGGCCGTCCTTGGTGACGATGAGAGCAGAACCGCGTTCGCCTTCGATGGTTGCGCCCGGTTCTATGGTGAGCCTGGCGCTATCCACATAGATAACGTCATCCAGAATGTAGCGACGGCCACTTTGCCAGACGGTATCAGAGACAATATCGTCAGTAACACGGACAGCTCGATTCTCAAAAGCGGTAAAACCGGCAATCGCTGCCACAAAGGCCGCCGATATCGGGATGACGACGATACTATTGCGAGTAAGCCAGCTACGTCGTTGCGCCTTGTCAGCTGACGTTTTCGCCAGTGTTTCCGTTGGAGACTTCGCCATCAGCGGCTCACCGGGATCGTTTGCCATAATTTCCCGGGCAAGCGCCTGGAGTTCGGGCGAGCCGTTTGTTTCTACCCGCCTGAGAACATCGGCCCGATAAGCAGGCTCTCTAAGCAGGACGTTCAGATGAATAAAGTCGACACCGGGGCATTGGCCTTTGTCGATGCGGCGTTTAAGGCGCCAGAGCTTTTCTACCAGAAGGGATGATTGACCGGACATTACTGCTGCTCCGTTATGGATGGGAGCCGTACACTTAACATTGAGAAATGAAGTTCCTGTTTCAAAAGTGTGAGCCCGTTAACAATTTCGGCCTGTCATGTAACTGCCATAATTGACGTCTAGGCTTCGAAGGATCTGGGTTTTGCTGGCGAAATGCCTCACCCGATTCACAGGATTTATCCGGCCACTGGAGAGGCTGACTTTTACCTATCCCTTTTCTCCAGGTTCTAGCTTGATGACAGCGAAGTCTGATACTCCCTTGAATAGCGTTCAGCTAACCATGCTGGCACTCGGGGTTGTTATCGTTTTGTTCCTATGGGTGTTATTCCTTTGGCAGGCATCTGCAACGAGGGCGGAAACCCTCAATGCAAGACTCTTCGAGAACCGCAATCTGGCGTTGATTGTGTCGGAGAGCCTCAAGCAGATGACTGATCGAGCCAAAGCCATGGGTAGCCTGGTGAGTGACGATGTCATCGCACATCAAGAAGCAGAAACCAGGCTCTTGACGCTTCTGGCAGAAGACCCCGTTTTCAACCGGCTCAGTGTTTACAATTTGTCTGGAGATCTGATTTACACCAGTCATTTGGGTTCGGCACGCTCAAAGCTCGGTAGTTGGTTGTCTGGAACTGAGGACCACTTTGCAGGAACTGGATTTGTGCCAGTGCTTCCCGAACGAGTTGCGGATCCGGCATACGTACCCGCAGAGCCTGCCTGGCGATTGCCATTCCTGGTTCCACTCAGACTGGCAGATTTGTCTCGCTCCTCAAGATTGATCTTGATTGAGCTGGACATCGCCTACCTGGCTGGGCTTCTACAGAATGTTGAGCTGGGCTCGGGCTTTATTCAGATTCTGGATTCCAGGGGGGATGAGTGGATGCGGGCCAATGAAAGCGGCATTGTGGTTGGAGGGCCTCAGGTGCCAAAAGTGCAGATTGCGGCTGAAGGCCGTGTTGTGACCGGCGAAGCCACGATGGAGTTGGCGGGCGAGCAATACCAATATGTTTTCGTGACCCGTCCAGCGAATGGTTTTACAGTCAGTGTGGCCCAGCCTTACTACGAGATCTTTGCACCGCTTACGCCTGGCCAGAATAAGCAACTGATTGCCAACAGCGTAATGACCTTACTGGTTTTCGGTATCGTGTTCTGGCTGATCCGGAGCCTGACCGGACAGCAAAGAGTGTTGGAGGCATTGCGGTTGTCGGAGCGGAACAACCAGCAACTGATTGAGCGCCTTGAAACCGAACATGCCCGCAGTAGCCGTGCCGCTTCGATTGATCATCTCAGTGGTCTGTTCAACCGTCGCCAGTTTCTCGATGTGGCAGATTCGCTGGTACTGGAACAGCGTCGACAGCGGAAGCTGTCAACCATGCTGTTTATCGATCTGGATCGCTTTAAATCCATTAATGATTCTCTTGGCCACCACATCGGTGACCTGCTACTGCAGGCCGTAGCCGGTCGCATTCAACGCATGCTGGGTAAAGGTGATATTGCCGCTCGTTTCGGCGGTGATGAATTTGTGGTGCTGTTGGTGGGTGATCGCAGTGAGGCCGACATCGAGCAGTGGGCCGCAGCTTTAACCGCGCATTTGTCCGCCCCCTACATGTTGGAAGGAACAGAGCTGAATACCAGTCCTAGCATTGGTATCGCCATCAGCCCTCGGGACGGCCAGAGTATTGATGAACTGACCAAATGTGCTGATGCCGCGATGTATTCGGCCAAGAAAGCTGGCCGTGGCCAGTACCGGTTTTTCGACCAGTCACTGAATGTGAGTGATGTGGAAGAATTTCACCTGGAACAAGCCTTTGTAGAGGCCCTCAAAAACCGGGAGTTTGTTCTGCATTACCAACCCCAGGTTTGCCTGGAGGCTATGGAAATTATTGGGTACGAGGCTCTGGTTCGATGGCAACATCCGGGCTTCGGCCTGCTGTATCCAGACCGATTTATTCCGGTGGCCGAGAAAACCGGCTTTGTCGTGTCCCTGGGCATGGAAGTGGTTCGACTGGCCTGTGCCCAGATATCCGACTGGCAACAGAAACATGGGATTTCGAAGCCAGTCGCAGTCAATGTTTCTCCGATACAGCTTGCTCAGCCGGGTTTCTGCAAAGACGTTCTGGCGACGTTGGCGGACTACGGTTTGACCACCGACTTGCTGGAACTGGAAATCACGGAAACTGCTATGCTGGAAGGCCGGGCAGTTGAGAGCCTGCATTGCCTCAAGGCGGCAGGTATCCGCCTCAGTCTTGACGATTTCGGCACCGGTTACGCGGGGTTCGCCCACCTGGAGGCGGTACCGGTAGACAAGCTCAAGATTGACCGAAGCCTGATTAACCGCATCTCAAACAGCCATGATGACAGTCCGATCGTGTCCTCTACCATTATTCTGGCCAAGCGCATGGCGCTCAAAGTGGTGGCCGAGGGCGTGGAAACCCGTGAGCAGCTGGTTCACCTGAAAGTCGCCGGCTGTGACATTGCACAGGGCTATCACCTGGGGCGCCCCATGCCAGCGGAGAAGATTCCTGAGTTCCTGAGAACCTTCGCAGAAGAGGAAGCCAGAGCATGAGGTTGCTGACGTTAATTCTCGCGTTCGCATCGCTCGCCTTTGCATCGTTTTATAGTTGGGGAGCCGTCCGAGAGGTCAAAAACTGCAACATGAACAGATTGACCTTCACGATGATCCCAAAAAAAGATATCGACCAGCAGGCCTCTGAATATCAGCCGTTGATTACGCTGCTAGAGCAGGGGCTTGGGATGCCGGTAGAACTGGTTAGAGCCACCTCTTACGAGAGCGTGATGGACGGTGTACTCTCGGGCGGTGTCGACCTGGCCGTTATGGGGCCGGCATCCTATGTTATCGCCTATCGAACAGACCCGGGTCTGGATGCCTTCGCTTCTCTAACCACCGAGGCCGGGCTCTTTACACCCGAGGGGAGTTTCTATTATTCGTTACTGGTAGTTCCAACGGCAGCGGGGATAAACAGCATTGAGGACCTGAGAAATACCAGGATACTGCTGACAGATCCTTCCAGTACATCAGGGGCTCTCATTCCCAAAAACGAGTTTGCAACCACGATCGGCGAGCCATTCTCCGATTTCTTTGGAGCCAACATATACGCGGGTAGCCATGACAAGGCATTGATGGCGTTGCTGGACAACAAGGCGGAGGCTGCCTTTGTCTCCAGCTCAAGAGCAGATGAAGCGCTCAGGCGCGGCATGATTGCGGAGGACACCCTAACGGTTCTCTGGCGTTCGGTACCGTTACACTATGACCCTTTTGTATTCCGCAGTGGAATTTGCGAGGACGTTCGGAGCCGGGTCATTAATCTACTGACAACGCCTTCGCCAATGCTCTCGGAATACCTGAATACTCAGCGAGCGGTGGGAATAAACCTCGTGACATATGATGATTACCGGGCGATTGAGGCCGTTCTAAACAACTAGCTTGGTATTATCCAGCGCTCTGATTTCAGTGGTCCGATCTATAGTGCCTATATCCATCCAAGTGATGTTGCCTCTCGCTCAAGTTGCTCGCGAAATTCGGGGCATGCAAGTTGTATGAGAGCCTTGGCTCTTTGAGGAATAGAAAGGCCTTTGAGGTTAACACAGCCATATTCCGTCACTACGAATTGCACATCATTCCGGGGGTCTGTGACGGCACCGCTGAGTAGACGCGGGACGATACGGCTGACAGAGCCCGATTGAGCGGTTGACCTTAATGCAATGAAAGAGCGGCCGTTTCTTGCAGCGTAAGCACCACGAACAAAATCGAGTTGGCCACCGGTGCCTGAAAAGGGGCGATCGCCAATTTGTTCAGAATTGATCTGGCCAGTCAGATCTATTTCGAGTGCTGAATTTACAGACACCATGTTGTCGTTAAGCCGAATGATGTCTGGATTGTTTACCCAGGACGCAGGGTATCCAACGATAGCAGGGTTATCGTCAAGGAACTCGTAGAGCGCACGGTCTCCGAGAGCGAAGGTGAAAATGTGCTTGTGTTGCATCCATGTCTTGCGTCGACCATTCAAGATCCCGGCCTGAATCAGGGGAACCATTGCCGGGGAGAACAGTTCGCTGTGTAGCCCCAGATCTTTGTGCTGCTTCAACCCCGAGAGCACGGCATTTGGTACTCCGCCCACTCCGATCTGTAAGGTGTCCCCATCGTTAATCCGTTCGATGATCTGCTGCGCAATCTTTCTATCGACCTCTGTGTGCGCCTTGGGGATTGCCTCTACCAGCGGTTGATCGTGCTCAATGATGTGGTCTATTTCTGAAATATGGACGGAACATTCACCAAAGGTTCGAGGCATATACCGGTTGACCTCGACAATGACTTTCCTTGCTTTTCGGATCACCGACGCTCCGTAATCAGCGTTGGTGCCGAGGCTGAAATATCCATGGCGATCCATCGGCGATACGGTCACAAAAAAACATTCCGGATCTATGTGCTCTGTCAGCAGGCGGCCGGCCTGGTGGAGCATTGCGGGTACGAATTCAATCCAATTTGTAGAGTTGGATTGTGCAATGGCAGCCCTGTCTGAATGGCTTAGAAAGAGTGGACGAGGTGTTACGAGATCAATGAGATCTGGAGCTAAAAGAGTTTGCTGAAGATGTTCCGTACCATGCAGATAATAGACGTTTAACGGACCAATCAATCGATCTCTGAGGGCATCTGCAGTGGCTGCCATCAATGCCGGCGGTTGCGCGGCGCTCATTCCGAGAATCAGGTTTCTGCAGCCTGAAATGGTCTCGACCGCTTCATGGGCAGACAACTTCCGTTTTAGATAGCTGGCTAGCAATCCTTCATCGGTATCCACTTGTTACCGTCCGTTCTGGGCCAATCTCAGTGCCCTGAGTAGTGCCCTTTTTTTGGTTTGATGCTGTTCCATGCGCTTGAGAATGCTGTCGAGCACACCAAGCGCTTCGATAACGTGCGGCCCTTTGTTCAGCATGACGCACTCTGCACGGTGCGCCATGACTGCATCTGAAATCTCTGCGCGAGAGGGCATGCCTTTCTGAGCCAGGTTTTCTAGTACTTGAGTCGCCCAGATAACGGGTACATGGGCGGCTTCACACACTGACAATATCTCTTCCTGGACTTCTGCCAGTCGCTCATATCCACACTCAACAGCAAGATCGCCCCTTGCAATCATGACGCCCACCTTGGGTCGGCGCATAGCGGTCAGCAGCATAGAGGGCAAATTCTCAAATCCTCTTCGAGTTTCGATCTTGAGGACGATGCCTAAGTGATCCCCCTTTACCCGGGACAGTGCTTCGTCAAGCAATGTGACGTCATGTGCGGAGTTTACAAATGACATCTGGACGGCATCTGCATGCTTCGCGATGAATGTCAGGTGGCTGATGTCGGTAGGCGTCAGAGAGCTGACGTTAAGCTGGCTATCCGGAAGGTTCATGCCTTTACCGGCTCTAAGTTTGCTGCCTTCTGGACGAGCGTGTTGGATTTTTACCCAGAATCGGTCTGTCTCTACTTTTTCAATGACACCACCAATTTTCCCGTCGTCAAACCAGACGCTCTCGCCCGGATGAACTTGAGAAACGACCTCGGGCATCGTGCAGCTTATCGTAGCGGGAGTAACAAGATTTCCCTGGGTGTCTAAATGCTTGGAATGTCCGGCAGTCAAGTCGGCCGTAACTACAAGACAATCGCCTCGGCGGAGGACTATAAACCCCGGTTGCTTGGGGACACTGGTAATCTTGGCTGTGATTTTCGGGCGTTGTTTTTCTTTCAGCTCAAGAGGCGTTCCGGGCACTACGTAACATGTTTTGATGCTCTCAACCCGGCATCCAAAGTCGCAAACTTCAACAACAGTCCATTTCCGGGACTTGTGGCGTGCATCAAGGAGCCGGATCTCATCAAATCTCTTGAGCTTTTGTAGAAAACTCTTTGGAACACCGAAAACAGTCTGGTTATCGCTAATTTCCGGTGCTGAACTTCCCTCCGGCACCAGCAGTATGCGCGCAGGGAAAACGGTGATTCCGTATTCATTACGTTTGGGGCGTACATGCACAACGTGCGGTCCGGGTTCGATCTCACCCGTGCGTATCTTCGGCCCACCCAAATCCATAAAAATCTGACAACTCTGTCCGAACTCCTCTTTTGCAGTTTGCAGATTATTGATCATCTCCAGCCAGGTTTCTGGGTCATCATGGGCGCAATTTATACGCATGCAATTCATCCCGGCTTTCAGCAAATCGCGAATGATTGAGGGATCTTGTGCCGATTCCGTTGGCATGGTGACCATTATCCGTACGTTTCTAGCTTCGGGCGTGGCCCCAAGTAGTTCTTTCGAATGCTGCAGCAGTAACCGGGGGCCATCCTGAATCGTGATCGTGGAAGTTTCGCCGCAATCTGCTTTTAGTGACTGTCCGAGTAGTAAGGAAAGTGTGCGGATGATGACGTCTAGTGTCGGCAGTACGCAGGATTCCGAACGACCCAATGAGGAAAATCCAAGCGTAACAAGGCGCTGCTGGAGCAGTCGGATATCCTGTCGGCGCAACGCGAGGTAATGCAGAAGGTTTTCGGCGCTTATACGATAGCCAGAGTCGAGTTCGTTGAGGCTAAATGGGGGTTGGGCAGCCATAGAGCAAAGGCTATCTCGAAGATTGGTGAGATCTTCCAGTAGCTCACCCATGTACTCAATCTCTGATGCAGTGAGGGCTCTCGGGATTATTTCGTCCATTTCTGGCCTCCCCTGCTGCATGAAGCTTCATGCGCGGAATGTTTTCGATGCGAGGCTGACTAAATTCCATACAGTAATAGAGTCGTCCTGAAATATGTCAGCGGTGTGACATTTTTGTTTCAGTGGTAACGACGCGGATTAAATTATTACCGTATTCGTGGAAGTGTTACGAAAAATGAGGTGCTTTCGCCATATTTTTATTGTGTAGCCATACGTCAACGACGAAATGCACGGCGCGAATCTGTCTGGAATAGGCGTGGAGGTAGCGAGTGAGCCGGGAGTTATCCCCAAATCCGAATGTTCGCTTTGCGACCTTGGCGAGGCTTTAGCGCCAGCCGAAAATTCTAATCAGAGGTGCAGTTAAAACAAGGATATTCACAAGGGAATTGATGTGACAGCAAGCACTACTGAACACTCGCCAACTTCAACGTCATTTTTCCAGCTGAGATTTCTTTGCACCCCATTGTGTTCTGCCCCGCCCAAAGTGGCGAGAAGTCTGCCTTGCCGAGTTTTTCCGCCTCCGACCTTAAAGGTGCCAACGCGGCTGCCGCATTGGGAAAGTCAGGCACGCTCGAACTGATGGCGCCCTGGTCCCTCATTAGCCGATTGACGATGCCTCGCGCTGGGCGGCCGGAAAATACGTTAGTGATCTCGGTGTGGGAAGCTTGCTCGGACTGGAGGGCGTCTCGGTGGATCGCGCTGGTTTTGGCTTCGGTACATAGCAGGTAAGCGGTGCCGACCTGGGCGGCGACGGCTCCGAGTTGTATGGCTGCTTTGACGCCTTCGGCGGAGGCGATACCGCCTGCTGCAATCACGGGGAGCTTCACTTTGGATGTAATTTGCGGAAGTAATGCAAAGGTGCCCAGTTGCAGGCCAAGGTCGTCAGACAGAAAGTGCCCGCGGTGACCCCCGGCTTCCAGGCCCTGGGCGATGATGGCGTCTGCACCTCGCTGCTCCAACCACAAGGCTTCGGCCAATGTAGTGGCACTGGCCAGCACCTTCACACCGTTGGATTTGATGTAGGCCAGCAAGTCGGGGGCTGGTAAGCCGAAATGAAAGCTGACGACCGCAGGCTTCAATTCAGCCACCAACTCGGCCGTCTGTTCATCAAAGGGTCGACGACTTGCGCCGCCGTCGTCTTTGTTTAATTCCAGCCCCAGCTCCTCGTAATAAGGTTGCAGGCGTTGCCGCCAGGCAGCTTCCTTACCCGGGTCTTCCGGTGGCTTGATGTGGCAGAAGAAATTCAGATTGAAGGTCCGGTCTGTCGCGGCCCGGATACTGGCGACTTCTTCGAGTATTTTTTCGCCTGTGAGCATGCCACAGGGGAGCGAACCCAGCCCACCCGCTTTGGAAACCGCGATGGTCAATGCGCTGTCCTGCACGCCGGCCATGGGTGCCTGAATCACTGGGTAGTCCACGTTCAGTAATTCCCTGAGGGTGGTCATGATAAGTGGCGCTCCCCCGATGGTTGGTTATCGCTTTCGCAGATTGGTGACCGTTTCCCCTTTCACACCCCAGTTGTCGGTCGACACTTCGTCAATGACTACGTGGGTGGCGTCAGGGTTCTTGTTCAGAACATCGACCAGTAGCTGCGTTGTTCTCTGAATCAACTGGCGCTTCTGCTCGACGGATACGTTGTCGTCGGTGACTTTGATGTTGACATAAGGCATTCGAAATTCCTCTTTTTCATTGGTTGGATGGCCTGCTTTGTAGCAGGCATTTCATGTTGGAGATATTCACTCAGGTGGTGACCGGCGCATACATCTTGTTGACGATCTTCCAAACTCCGTCTTCCTTCAGGAAACCCAGATAGTCGATAAAGTTGCCGTGGGGAAGCGGGCACGCCACTTTCACCATGGCCTGGCTGCCAGCAAGTTCCACCCGGAGGATGCGGTAATTCTCCGGGTGGCCGATGTGCGCGGGTATTGGTCGCGTTGTGACATCGGCTAGCCATTCATCCAGTGTGCGCCGCAGGTCCGGTGCCTTGAGCACACAGTCCCGGTGAAACAACGGTGCCAGTCGGTTGGCATCGCCCGTGTGCAGGCCCTGAAAATATTCGTTCACCATGGCTTCCAGTTGGGGCTTTTCGGTGTCCATTTATGCCACGGCCCCCGAGCTGTAATTCTGTTCCCGCTGAATCGCCCGCTGCATGCTATCGCGCTGCAATACGGCATCCACCATCTGGCGGGTGTGTGGGCCGAGCACGATATCCACGGGGAAGAAGTCTCCCCAGCGGGAGTACACGGCCAGCAGAATGTCGGCAGGGGAGATATCGTGCCCCCCAAAATAGGGTGCGTGTTCCAGCTTCGCTTCCACCACCTGCCACAGCTTGTTGATGGCCACTGCCGCGGAATCGAAGATCTGCTGCCTCCCCGCAGGGTCCGTCACGTTGGCCTGGGCAAAGAACAGTCGTCCATAGGCGGGGTGCATGGTGGCGTTGGCAAACATCATGTTTTCGATAGCTCGGTGCCGTGCGTCCCCGCTTTCGGGGATCAGGTTGTTCTCATGCTTGTTGAGCAGATGCAGAATGATCGCCACGCCTTCGTTCAGCACCTTATCGCCGTCCACCAGCACGGGCACGGTGCCGGCGGGATTGAGCGTTTCAAAGTGTTCGGCGTCCAGTTTATGAACCAGCGTGCTCTCCTGGTCGAGCTCGTTAAGAATAACCTGCGTGGCTAGTGAGCAAGCGCCGGGAAGGAAATAGAGGATGTACATAACAAAATCTCGCTTGTTGGTTGATTGCGTGAGTGCAGGGAGAGTGTGGCGCTTTCCTCACGGTTCTTAAATGGCAATAATGTGATTACACTTTCAACAAAATGGAAACAGATAGGCTGATCATTATGGATAAATTGCGGGCAATGCGAATGTTCGTTCGGGTGGTAGATGCCGGTAGCTTCTCCAGGGTAGCCAACGAGCTGAACGTGACCACGTCGATGATCAGCAAGGAGATCGGACGACTGGAAGAGGACTTGGGAGTGAGGCTGCTGCGTAAGCGTTCATTCCACGACGTAGTTGACCTACTTCCCGTCACGGAGAGGCCTTAATAACTCCGGCGAGACCTTGTACTGT
>MDTA01179012.1_pt1 | contig 11824 bp, 16 predicted proteins | sample 811151 | NCBI WGS metagenome assembly MDTA01 (sample SAMN05326648, study PRJNA326480) | marine metagenome | isolation source: seawater | place: Indian Ocean: South | collected 2010 | reverse complement strand
TTTGCTCAGCAGCGCGGTAATGGAAGTAATGCTCTTCGATGTATTTCATACTTGTATCGCAGTTAGCAGCAATTACTTTGGCTTTTCCCATGTGTAGAGACTCTGCAATAGCCTTATGAGACCAATTGGTTGTTCCCCCACAGTCTCTACGGTCTTGCCATTTTCTGTACTTTCTTTTGTCATATCTTAGATCCTGATATGCAGATTGATACATGAGGCTATACACGGCAACTGCGGCATAACCAAGCTTTGCTATTTCGGTAATTAGAGGTACGGTGTCTTTAAGAATGACGGTCATCTGTGTAATATTTACTTGTGTTCTAGTTGGAACACATTTGTTTGTTTGCGTGAGATTTTCAGAGTCGGATCACTAGATCCCCCTGTATAAGTGTCGGATCTCTAGATCCCCTTGTATCACTGAGGGACCGTTAGTCCTCCCTGTATACGTGTCGGATCGTTGGTCCTCCTTGTAAACGGGTCGGTTTGCTTGTCTCCATTAAACATAGATGTCTTAATTGTCGCTATATGCGTCTGTATTGATTGCTAGACCCTTGCGTGACGGAATCCTTGTAATTTGTATTTAAGGCACCTTGTAGGAGCTTGTAGTGGTGTCTGATGAGTTGTCGTGATTGTGACCCATCCAAAATGCAGGAACTAAGTACTTGGTGAACGATGTGGTCTTCTATAGCCTTGCTGTAGCCGATGAAGACATCACGGGTCAGTTGCTGTCCTTCAGGAGTGCTTGAGAAGTACCCGCGTTCAATTGCTTTCCTGACCTGCTGCTCCCTTTTCCGGAGTGCATCAACGGTGGTGTCTATTTCATGTTGTTGTTGTTTCGACATCATAGGTAATAATGATTGCTAGAAGAGTTCGACTATCTTTTTGACATCTTTCTTTCTGCCGATCTGAAGTTTTGTTAGATCTCGACTCTTGCGAAGGACATCAAGTCTGCTGTAGTGCTTCATCAAGATCTTCGGATCATGTCCCGTCATCATTGAAAGAACAGCGATCGGAGTGTCTTGCATCAGCTTGTCATCAACGAAAGATGATCGGAGTGAATACAACGTGTAAGGCTTGTCCGAAGCCCAGTGTCCTTGCAGCTCTAGATTCCTCATCGCCATAGCCCAGCAACGGCTGTACTGGGTGTAGTCAAACGGACGACACTCGTTGTAGAAGTTTCCAAATACATGAGCATCTTTATTCCATATCTTTGAAACCGAAGATGAGAAATGACGCTCCGCGTAATTCTTCTGGTACTGAAACCATTCAGCCAGTTGTGTCCCACAGTTGGCCGGTACCTGCCTTGGCTCGCCTGTCTTTGACTTTCTGACACTGATCTCAGCCACAAGGTGCTCTCGCTTGTCTGAGCTGCTCCTAGGACCCATAGAAACGATGTTCACATCACTCCACCTCAGGCTCTGCAACTCCTTAGGTCTCAACCCAGAGTTTTTACCCGTCATCACAAACGCATAAAAACACCTCCTCCAGTACGGCGATCGGTGGTTGTTGACGCGATCTGAATCGCGGATGAACACATCTCGGATCCATGTGTGAATCTTGCGCCAATCCTCCGAACTGATGGGAGGGTTTGCAGTTAGGTCTTCAGCTCTGACCCGGACAGTCGGCACGAGCTTGAGGGCTGCAACATCAGGCTTGATCTGACGCTGTTTCTTGCACCAGTTCAACCAGTTGGTAATGACCTTGGTTTCGTTCCGCTGATTGACCTTGGTGGTCTCCTTACGAAAGAGCAGGTAATCGTCAAAGGTCCTCTCGGTGATCTCCTGCGTGTAGGTCACGCCCTTCCACTTCAGGTAGGCAGAGACGTGTCGGAGCTTGAACTCCTTCGACGCAAAGGAAGTCTCGGCAATGATTCCGGCGTCGACTCTCCGCCTCTCTTCAGAGAGGAACTCGTCAATCGCTGCATCGACAGTTGCTTTCTTAGTGCGCCGAGTCGGTTTGACCGACACTTGACCGGTCTTTATGAGGTTCTGCGTGGTCCTCATCTCAGACCAGACGTCCATTGCCATCGCAACGGCGTCGGCTTCAGAGAGGGCTTCCTTCAGTCGCCTCTGTCTATAACCACCTGACCCGTCAGGTTCTCGGTAGTACCAAGCCGACTCATCACGCGAATAAGTGATGACCTCAGCCCTGCCATCCAGGACCTTTCGGCGCTCTGCAATCTTTGGCATCAGTCGGCATTAGGCAGTCGCGTCTTAGAGACCTAGACTGGTCAAATGACTGGTCTAGTCCCTTCAAAGGTTCTAGAAAACCTAGTCAGCTACTGCAAGTCACTGTGTGCGGTAGATCCGCTGCAGCAGCCAGAGCGAAAACAACAACCCGATCAGGTGAGCGAACAGCACCTGCGTGTTGCTGAGCACCGACAGCATCTCCAGCGAAGTGATCGCCAGGTTGTCGGCCATGCCGCGTCCACCGATGGCAATCCCCGGGGTCTGCATCGAGGCCTGAACGAACAGGCTGCCGGCCAGGGCCTGATAACCGATCGCCGCAAAGGTGAGCCCCAGAAGATCCGCCAGCAGGCCGCGTTTGATCAGGCGCGCCACTTCGCCGCGACTGGGGCGGGCGCCGCTGTCGATCGCCCGACCACTGCGCACGATCAACCAGCCCTGCCAGAGGCTGTAGAGCAGCACCAGGAACGCCAGCGTCGTCAGGGACAGCCCGGGGCCCAGACCCACAGCACGTTCGGAATTGCGGGCCAGGCTGCCGCCGACGTTGTTGAACAGCAGCACGCCCACCACCACGATGCCGAGCACCACCTGAATCCAGAACCGAATCCAGCCCATGCGACGCACACCGAAGGACAGCTGCTGGAAATCGAAGCGATCCGCCATGGCTGGGGGGTCAGTCGTTCAAACTTGCCACCAATGTGCATCGCACGCATCCCGCGTTGATCCCCCTCTGTTCACCACAGGACGCTCGCAGGCCGACGGCTCTGGCCCTCGGAAGTTTTGATGGTCTGCACGCTGGCCATCGCCGTGTGATCGGCCAGGCCATCGACGGAGCGGCAGCGGTGCCGACGGTGGTGAGCTTCTGGCCCCACCCAAGAGAGGTGCTGTTCGGTGAAGCCCGGTTGCGGCTCGACCTGCCCAGCGAAAAGCTGAAGCTGCTTCAGCCACTGGGCATCGAGCAACTCGTGCTGGTGCCCTTCACCAGGGAACTGTCTCGGCTGAGTGCTGAAGAGTTTGTCAACACCGTGCTGCTGGACACGCTGCAAGCCCAGCGGATTGCCGTGGGAGCCAACTTCCGCTTCGGCAACAACCGCAGCGGTGACGCTGACGTGCTCCAACGGGTGGCCGCAGCCCGGGGGGTGGAGGTGCTGGTGACGGAGATCGTGGAAGACGGCAATGGACGGATGAGCAGCAGCCGGATTCGCGCTGCCCTCGAACGCGGTGATCTGGACACCGCCAAGACCCTTCTCGAACGCCCTTATCGCTTCCAGGGACGGGTGGTGCGTGGCCGTGGTCTGGGACGAGAGCTGGGCTGGCCCACCGCCAACCTGCAGGTGGATGGCCGTAAGTTCCTGCCGGCACTGGGGGTCTATGCCGCCTGGGCCTGGGTGGACGGCAGTGATCAGCCCCTGGCGGCTGTCATGAATCTGGGTCCGCAACCGACCGTTGATCCCACCTCACCCTCGGCAGTGGAGGTGCACCTGCTGGACCGCAGCATGGAACTGGAGGGCCGACAGCTGATGGTGGAACCCGTGCAGCGGCTACGGGGCCAGCAGCGGTTCAGCGGCCTGGAGGAACTCAGTGCCCAGATCGGCCGGGATGCCGATCAGGCCCGGTCATTGCTGTCGGTTCAAACCGGCGTTGGGTAAGCGTTGGCCAGCCCCCAGACGATGAAAACGCCGATCCCCCCAAGCAACACAATGCCCCAAACAAGGACGTGCATGGGACTATCAGAACCACCGTTCTCCATGACTCAAAGGAGTGCGATCCTCCAAAGGGTGCCACGAATCTGATGGGTTGCGAGTCGTCCTTGGATCCCCGTGTGGCAAGGCTGATTGACGCCAACCTCGACCGATCCCGCGAAGGGCTGCGGGTGGTGGAGGACTGGTGCCGTTTCGGCCTGGAACGAGACGATCTGGTGATCTCTCTCAAGGACTGGCGCCAACGTCTCGGAAAGCTGCATCAGGAGCGCTATAAGCAAGCCCGCTCCACCGTCACCGACCCTGGAGCTGGGCTTGAGCATCCAGCCCAGCTGGACCGTCACAGCCCGCGCCAGGTGGTGGAAGCCAACTGCGGCCGGGTGCAGGAAGCTCTGCGGGTGCTGGAGGAGTACGGGCGCAGCGTCGACCCGCCGCTGGCTTCCGAAGCCGCCGCCATCCGCTACGGCCTCTACGACCTGGAGGTCACCTGCCTGAAAGCCACGGGCGGCAACAACCGCCGCAACCGGCTACGGGATTGCCAGCTCTGCCTGATCACCACGCCATGCCCCGATCTAATCGATCGTGTGACGGCAGCCCTGCGCAGTGGCGTGGCCATGGTTCAGCACCGCTGCAAATCCGGAAGCGACCGGGAACGACTGGAGGAAGCCAGGACCCTGGCAGCCCTCTGCCAGCACCACGGAGCCTTGTTGATCATCAACGACCGCATTGATCTGGCCCTGGCCGTGGATGCCGACGGCGTGCATCTGGGGCAGGACGACCTGCCCACGGACGTGGCCCGTGGCTTGATCGGACCCGAGCGTCTGCTCGGCCGCAGCACCCATTCTCTGGACCAGGTGGCGCAGGCGAACCGAGAGGACTGTGACTACCTCGGCCTTGGTCCCGTCAACACCACCGCGGTGAAGCCGGAGCGTCCAGCCATCGGGGCTGCCCTGGTGGGCGAAGCCCTGGCCATCGCCCAGAAGCCGGTGTTCGCCATCGGTGGCATCACCCAGACCAACCTGTCCCAACTCACAGCCATGGGATGCCGGCGCGTGGCTGTGATCGGGGCGATCATGGGGGCCGACAATCCCGAAAAGGCCAGTCAGAACCTGCTGAGCAGCCTGTTGCGCCCGACCCCTTGATCCATGGCCCTGAAGCTCACCGTCAATGGCGAAGTCCGCTGCCTCGCCCCCGAGCCGATCCCCTCCACCCTGGAAACGGTGATCTCCGCCCTGGGCCATAACCCCCAGCTGGTGGTGGCGGAGCACAACGGTGTGATCGCCCCGCGAAGTCAGTGGGGCAGCACAACAGTGGGTGAAGGCGACAACCTGGAGATTGTCACCATCGTTGGAGGTGGTTCCTAGAGTCAGAAAAGCTTGACGTTGCCGTTGTGACCGTTCGGAACCAACGCTGGACTCGAAGGTTGCTCGCGGCAGTGCTGCTGCCGCTGATGGTGATCAGCCTCGGCCTGATCACACCGGAACCTGCCGACGCAGCCCGCGGTGGCCGAATGGGCGGCGGCAGTTTCCGGGCCCCATCGATGCCCCGCAGTCGCAGCTACAGCGGTGGTGGCTATGGAGGCGGTGGATATGGCGGCGGCTATCGCGGTGGTGGCTTCGGGTTTCCGTTCATCATCCCGATCTTCGGCTTCGGCGGTGGTGGCCTCTTCGGTCTGCTGATCCTGATGGCCGTGGCTGGTGTTCTTGTGAACGCCTTCCGCGGTGGCGGTGGTGCCCCTGCCATCGGCGGCGGTTCGCCGATGCCTGCGGTTCCCAGCAAGGTGAACATGATTCAGGTGCAGGTGGGCATGCTGGCCAGCGCCAAGTCGCTGCAGGAGGATTTGCGCCGACTGGCAGCCTCCTCCGATACCTCAAGTTCCAGCGGCCTGCAGCGGCTGTTGCAGGAATCCACCCTTGCACTGCTACGCCAGCCTGAGCTTTGGGTCTACGCCAACGCCGAAAGCGGCAGTGTGCCCTTCAGCAGTGCGGAATCCACGTTCAATCGCCTGTCGATGAACGAGCGCAGCAAGTTGGATGCGGAGCTCACCAGCAACGTCGGCGGCCAGAGCATCAGCAGCGCCGCCGCCAGCGTTGGTGATGCGGACGCCACCAATGAATTCATCGTGGTCACCCTGCTGGTGGCCTCCACCGCAACGGCCAGCCTCAAAGGAGCCGGCACCGGTGAAGATCTGCGCCAAACGCTGCGCATCCTCGGCTCAACGGCCTCCAGTGAACTGATGGCCCTTGAAGTGATCTGGCAACCGGAAGGTCGTGGCGACGTGCTCAGCGCTGAGGAACTTCTCACTGCCTACCCGAACCTTCAGCACCTCTGAGGATCTCAAGATTTTCTTCCGCGGATCAGGCGAAAGATAAGCACTTTTTCTCAGGATCAAGACCTATTTTTCATTTACCTCTGTTCGACCAATTCATTGGCTCCTGATCCACGCGCGATGGAATGGCAACGGGATGGGGAGCTCTCGCGATCCGATTGGAGTGCGCTGTTGAGCGCCCTGCAGCAGGGGGAAACAGAACACAACTTCGCTGAATTGCAACGTCTTGGAGAGGTCAGCATCAGCCGGGCCGGCTGATCGCTAACGCCCCCGCAGGATCCGCAACGCCGCCATCGCGGCGCCATAGCCGTTATCGATATTGACCACGGTCAACCCCGGCGCACAACTGGCCAGCATTCCCTCGAGGGCGGTTCTGCCTCCCGCGCTGATGCCGTACCCCACCGACACCGGCACAGCGATGATCGGCTGCGGCACAAGGCCAGCCAGCACCGTCGGCAGCGCACCTTCCATACCGGCGCAGGCGATCAGCACAGCGGCAGACTCCAGCTTGGGGAGTTGGTCCAGCAGACGGTGCAGCCCCGCGACCCCCACATCCATCAGCGGATCCACGCCAATGCCATGGCAACGCAGAGCCAGGGTCACCTCAGCCACCACGCGGCGGTCGCTGCTGCCACCACTGAGCACCGCCACCGGCGCTGGACCCGGCGGCAGGGATGGCAGTTCGCCAAGGGTCAGACAGCGGGCATCGGCATGAACCACCACAGCCGGTAGGGCTGCCAACACTGCATCGGCCTTCTCTGGCGACACGCGGGTCACCAACCCCAGTTCATCAGCGGCCGCAAACCGCTGGAGGATCGCAATGATCTGCTCAGCGGTCTTGTGCTCGCCCCAGACGGCCTCGACCATGCCGAGCCGCTGCCGTCGCTTCAGATCCAGACGGGCGTCGATCATCGAGACGGCAGCGCCTGGGAGCGGAGTTCACCTTCGGCCAGCAAGGGGAACAACGGTGCTGCACCTGGATCCCGGTTCAAGGCCTGATTGACCCGAGCCTCGAAGACCTCCTGCACCCGCTGCACCTCCTCGGAGGGGATCGCCTTCCACTGCTCTCGGCTGCTCCAACGGATCAGCAGCAGGCCCTCCTCTCGCTCTGGATCCCAGAACAACTCACGCCCCTCAAATCCCGGCTGCTGCTCCAACCAGGGCTGCCAACTGCTGGCCTCGGCCTGCAGCCAGAGTTCACGATGGGATGCCGGCACCGCCAGTCGCAACTGTTCAATCACCCCCTGCTCCGCCATGACCGGTGCTGCAACGCTGAGCAGCATGGCCAGAAGCAGTGCGATGGCGCGACTCACGGCTGGCCCAGCAGCACAACGGCCTGACAGCTGATGCCCTCCTCCCGGCCCTCCGGTCCCAGCCGTTCGTTGGTGGTGGCCTTCACGCCGACGTTGTCAGCGGCGAGACCGATACGGGAGGCGATGTTGCCGCGCATCGCCTCGATGTGGGGCTTCAGCTTGGGCCGCTCGGCGATCACCACCGCATCGACGTTCACCACCTGCCAGCCCCGTTGGCTTACCAACGCCACCACCTGTTCCAGCAGCTGAAGGCTGTCAGCCCCTTTCCATTGCGGATCCGTCGGCGGGAAGTACTTGCCGATGTCCCCAAGCGACAAAGCACCAAGCAGGGCATCCATCACCGCATGCACGAGCACATCGGCGTCGCTGTGGCCATCAAGACCCAGGCCATCGGGATGGTCCAGGGTCACCCCACCAAGGATCAGCGGTCTGCCCCGCACCAACCGGTGGATGTCGTAGCCGTTACCGATCCGCATCTGCATGGCCGCTCCTGCGTCATCGCTCGCCATTCTCCAGCGGGCGTAGAGATCCGGTCGACGCTGCCGCGTGCGTTGTTCCCGCTGCTGCTGCCGCCAGGCCTCGATAGCGGCATGGTTTCCACCCCGCAATACCTCCGGCACCACCATGCCCTGAAACTCCGCCGGTCGGGTGTAGTGGGGATGCTCCAGCAACAGCGCGCTGTGGCTTTCCTCCACCAGTGACTCGGCCGTCCCCACCGTGCCCGGCAACACCCGCACCACCCCATTGATCACGGTCATCGCCGGCAGCTCACCACCGGTGAGCACAAAATCACCGGCTGACACCTCCTCATCGGCGAGGCTACGGATGCGTTCATCAAAGCCTTCGTAATGGCCGCAGAGCAGCACCAGCTGATCGTGCTCCCGAGCCCAGCGCTGCAGGTCCGCCTGCTGCAGCGGACGCCCCTGGGGTGACATCAGCAGCACCCGGCTGCGGGGACTGCAGGGAATCGACTCCACCGCGGCAAACACCGGTTCCGGCTTCAGCACCATGCCGGCGCCACCGCCATAGGGCTCATCGTCCACCTTGCGATAGCGGTCGGTGGCGAAATCGCGGGGGTTGTGAAGATGCAACTCGGCGATGCCGCTGCCGAAGGCACGACCGATCACCCCCAGCTCGAGCAAAGGGGAAAAGGCCTGCGGCGCCAGACTCACCACATCAAGGCGATAGGGCGCCATCAGGGATCAGGCGGCTTTGGACACCCGGCGGATGTCCGTGCAGAAACTGCCCTGCAACGGCGTTCCGTCCTGGTCGGTGGCCGTGGTGCTGCGCAGCCGCAGATTGGCGCGGGTGAACCAGATGCGCTCCTGCACCGTCATCCCATCAGGATGCGACAGGTTCAACTCCATGCTGCCGTCCGGCCAGAAGCGCCACTGCCCAGCCGATGCGCCATCAATTGCCAAGACACCACCCTGTTGAAACCGCAGGGTGGTGGTCGCCCCCCCCGGTGCGGTCACCACCAGCTCTCCCACCGACGCATCGGCCGGCTCACCGGATCGCACCACCAGCTCTCCGCGTTCACTGCTGTGCCAGTCATCATCGCCACCGCTGGAGAGCTCAAAGCTGCTGCGCAGGCTCATCCACTCGCCGGTACATAGACCGAGAAACGCTGCGGCATCAGCCGGCGGGAAGGGTTGGTCGCTCATCGCCCCATCATCTCAGTCGGCTTCACCAGGTGAGGGGCAGAAACGGGTAGGGACGGTTCCAGCCGTAGAGGGCCAGACGCTGGCGTCCGGGCAGGGCTGCACCACGGCGGTGAAACGCAAACACATCCGCCAGCACCAGGGTGTTGGCCTGGCAGGGCAAGGACACCGGCGCCGGCAACCCCAGGGCCTCGAGCTCGTTCTCCCGGATTCGAAACGAGCCGGAGACATCCGGCTGCAGCTGATGGCGGATCGCGGCATTGGCGGTGGTCTGTTCCCAGCGCAGCCGCTCGGGGGTCAGCCGGTGGCTGCCCGGCACGATTTCAAAGGGGCCATCGTCGGCTGTGACCGGCCGCAGGAACAGCCAGAACTTCAGCGCCCGGAAGAACGTGTCCCGATGCAGATCCTTCTGCAGATCCGGTGTGCGGCTCTCCTCCCCATGCACCGTGAGATAGATGTCCAGTTTGCGCGGATCCATCGGCAGTCCGATCACCTGGCGGGACCAGCGGCTGAGGCGGGGATCGCGGCTCACCGCCGCCGCATGGGGCAACCCTTCCGGGTCGATGTGCAGAAAGCGATTCAGGGTGCCGCCGTCGTAGCGATCGAAGCCCCCAGGGAACGGCTGCTTGGGCTGGAACCCTGTCCGCTCATTGGCGGGGATCGGATGCTGCGCCTGAGCAGCGGCCAGGTGAGCCTCCACCTCATCCCGCAAGGCCCTGAATGTCGGCTCAGGCAAAACATCGGGCAGCAGCAGAAAGCCATCCCGCGCCAGCTGGCGCTCCTGAACCGGTCTCAACCAGCGCCGCCAGCGGCAGAGCGATTCCGCCAGCTGCAGGCGACGACGATGCAACTGCCAACGCTGATTGAGCGCCGGCTGTCCCACCCAGGGGTCACGGAAGCTCTTGGTGCGACTCAGCAGCGAGAGCATCAGGACTCCACCCCGTAGCCCAGCTCCGCCAACCGGGCCGGTTTGCTGCGCCAGTCGGGAACGACCTTCACAAACAATTCGAGATAAACCGGCCCGTCGATCAGGGTCTGCATCTGCAGCCGAGCGCCCTGACCAATGGTCTTGAGCATCGCCCCGCCCTTACCGATCAGAATGCCCTTCTGGCTTTTGCGCTCCACCAGCACCGTGGCCAGCACGGCGGTGCGGCCGCCACCCTTGCCGCCAGCCGGCAACTCCTCCACCCGATCAATGGTCACCGCAACGCTGTGGGGGATCTCCTCACGGGTGTGCATCAACACCTGCTCGCGGATCAGCTCCCCCATCAGCACCCGCTCCGGTTGGTCAGAGACCATCTCCGGGGGATACAGCTGCGGGCCCAGGGGCAACTGCGCCGCCATCGCCAGGCTCAGTGCGCTGCAACCGTTTCCGGACAGGGCACTGCAGCGATGAATCGGCCAGGACGTTTCACTGAGCAGCTCGCAGTAAGCCGACTCCGCCTGCGCCTGGCGGTCCTCCGGCACCTTGTCCCATTTGTTCAACGCCACCAGCACCGGCAACGGCTGCTGGCGCAGCAGGTTGACGATGAAGGCATCGCCACGTCCCGGTCGTTCACAGCCCTCCAGCAACAGCACCACCAGGTCCACTTCGCCGATGGCACTGCGGGCGCTCTGCACCAGCCGCTCCCCCAGCAGGTGGTGAGGCTTGTGAATGCCTGGCGTATCGACGAGAACCATCTGGGCGTCCTCAGTGGTGAGGATGGCCCGCAGTCGATTGCGGGTGGTCTGGGCCACGGGCGAGGTGATCGCCACCTTCTCACCCACCAGCTGGTTCACCAGGGTGGATTTGCCCACATTGGGCCTGCCGATCAGTGCGATGAAGCCGGAGCGGTGGTTGTCCGACGACGGGGTGGAAAGCATGATGCAAGTCTGCGCCGTCACGGCCATAGCCTGGTTCTGAGGGCAGATCAAAGCCATGGCGGAGCAGCAACCCACCTTCCAGCAGGCGATGGAGATCACCGCTGCCTGGTTACAGCAGTGGGAAAACGAGGAAATCAGCGATGAGGTGCTGGCGGACCGGATCGGTGAGATGGTCTCCAGCCGCGACGGTGCCCGGGGATTCTTCGTGGTGAGCCTGGCTGGCGACAGCGCCCTGATGGATCGCTTACCGGATGCGGTGGTAGGGCAGTTGCGCGCCGCTGGCGCCGGTGTGGTGGACCTGAGTGTGCGCAACCTGGCCATGAGCACGGCCATGGCGGTTGCCCACGGCCGATCCGGTGACAGCACGCAGCAGGCAGGGTCACAACGGGTGAGCAACCGCTGCCTGGAATTGCTGCGGCAACTGGAGCCAGCCCTGGTCAAGGAGCGGCTGGAGCAACTGCTGGAGGCTGCCGTCGACAACACCGGTGCCGATGTCGCCTTTCTGGAGAAATGGGGTTACGACGCCGAGCAACGGGTTGCCATCAGCCAGAGCGTCTATGCCGTCGCCGATGACTGAGTGCTGACCACGACAACAAAAAAGCCCCGGATGAACCGGGGCTGGGACATTCATTGGAAACATCCAATCGATGTCGAAAGTGCTCAGTCGCGGCGGCCACCACCGTTGAGCACGATGATCAGGCGCAGGATGAAGATGAACAGGTTGATGTAGGTGAGGTACATGCTCAGGGCACCTGCCAGGTATTGGTCATCC
>MDTA01209512.1_pt1 | contig 11825 bp, 10 predicted proteins | sample 811151 | NCBI WGS metagenome assembly MDTA01 (sample SAMN05326648, study PRJNA326480) | marine metagenome | isolation source: seawater | place: Indian Ocean: South | collected 2010 | reverse complement strand
TATCAACAAAAGCAGCGAATTCTATTTTTAAAAATATTAGGGAAAACTTTAATTCAGAATATTTAAATGAAAGACATTTTAATAATAAATCAATAAATCAAATAAAAAAATTAGGCCTAAGCACTAATAAAGCTAAAACAATAAAAGAACTTTCTAACTTATATTTAAGTAAAAACATTGAAGACTTATCCAAATTAAGTAATAAAGAACTTCATCAAACTTTATTATCAGTTTTTGGAATTGGGCCTTGGTCAGTAAACATGTTTGAAATTTTTTGTAATGGAAACTTAGATGTTTTTTCTTCAAGAGACGCAGTATTAAGATTAGCAATGAATAATTATGGAATGGTTAAACCAAATAGTAATTGGAGTGATTATGAGAAATATGGAGAAAAATGGTCTCCGTATAGAACAATTGCTTCATTACATCTCTGGAAATCAGTAGACTAATATTTATAAATAGTTTTTATTTAACTTAGTTATTACACTTTCCAAAGTTTTAATTAATTGAAAAAAACTAAAATTATTGTTAAGTAAATATGAGTAATGACAAATTTTCAAAATAAAAAAATAGCAATTAGATTCGATATTGATACAGTTAAATGCATAAAATTTGGGGTTCCTAAACTAGTTAGTATTTCAAAGAAACATAATGTCAAATTTACTTTTTTTATGAATTTTGGAAAGTCAGTTGATAGAAAAATAATTTTTCAAAGAAAAAACAACTCTTATTTAATTTCATCTACAAAACTTCCTACCTTAATAAAGTTAGGAGTGATTAATTATTTATTAACTATATTGGTGAACCCAAAATTGAATAAGTATAACTACCAAATATATCAACTTGTAAACTCTATAAACGAGATTGGTTTACATGGTGGTTTAAATCATGGAACTTGGCAACTAAATGGTGAAAAGTTTGAACTATCTAAAGTAAGGAATGAAATTGAATTCGGTTTAAAAAATGCAAAAAAATACAATATTAAATTTAATGGATTTACTTCACCAGGAATGACCTCAAATAAGTTTTTACCAAAAGTTTTAAATGAAAATAACTTTTCTTATATATCAGATACTTTTATAAATCAAAACGAACATGAATATAACAAAAGAAAGTCAATCCTTAAGGGTATCAAAAATATTGACGTAAATATTATAGGTAAGGATGGCGTTGGTTATTTTGAATATAATTTAGCTATAAATAAAAGTCCAAAAGAGATCATGGATAACTTGTATGACCATATTATGAATTCAGAAAATGATACATTTATATTGTACGACCACCCCCTAATAATTGACTTCATAGAAGAAGAATTTGAGAACCTGATAATTAAGCTCAAAAACAGCAAAGTTGAATTTGTAAAATTTAATGAGTTGATATAAATGAAAATATTATTTTTGTGTTCCAATGATATAGAAAATCATCTACTTTTTGATACCTTTAAATCTTTTAGTGTTAAATCAATGATGATGATTGAAGATAATAAAAAAAATAAACTTAATTTAGTTAAAAAAAAGTTTAAAAAATTAAATATTATTAAAAAATTTTTATATCCGCTTGATCTTTTTGCAATATTTATTTTTAAAATATATCTCAACAAGTTCCTAACAAAGGAACTAAATTTAAAAAATTATAAATTTGACAATGAAAATAAAATAACTGTTTCTAATATAAACAATCAATCTGTTTATAAAGAAATAGTAAGTTTTGATCCGGACATAGTTATTGTACGAGGTACATCAATTATTAAAAAACCATTAATTAATTTTCAGGCAAAGTACTTTTTAAATATTCATGGGGGTATTGTTCCAAATTATAGAAATGTACATAGTCAATTTTGGTCTTATTATTTCAGGGATTACAAAAATATGGGTTCATCAATATTACATATAACTGAAGGTATTGATAACGGCAATATTGCTCTTGTTTCAAAAATTGAAAATATTCCAAACAATTTAAGACAATTATACTTAGAAACTTTTTTAGAAAGTAAAGAGCTGTTAAATGTGTTGATAAATGATTTACTTAATGAAAAAAAATTAGACTCTATACCACAAAATAAACATATCCAAGCTTTCTATGGAAAGACACCCGGTATAAAAGATTTTATTTATCTCTTCTTTAGAAAGAGAGTTCATTAAGTAAATTAATAATCAAACAGAATTTTTTTATTAAGATAAACCAGTAGTGAATATTTATTTTTTTATTGGAACCAAAGCACAAGCTATAAAGTGTTTACCAGTAATTAAAGAGTTGAATAATTATAAAAATTACAGAGTTTACTTGGTCAATTCGGGTCAACACATAGAAATTGTTCAATATATTTTAAGCGAAATTGAAAGCAAAGTAAATATGATAAACGTTTTTGAGAATGAAAAGAACATTTCCACACTAAAACAGAGTTATAGCTGGTTAATTTCCTTTGTTTTGGATCATTTAATAAAAAGACCACCATATAGAAAAGAAATTACATCAGGTATTTGTTTTGTACATGGAGACACAGTAAGTACATTATTAGGTTTGTTATGGGCAAAGAAAAATAATTTAAAAGTAGCACATCTTGAAAGCGGTCTGACAAGCAAAAAGCTTTTAAAGCCTTTTCCTGAAGAATTAATTAGAAGAATTGTTTCAAGATTTTCAGACATACTTATTTGCTTTGACGATTTAGCACATAATAATTTATTAACTAAATTTGGAGATTCCAACAAGCTCATAAAGAGAATATCAGAGAATAGTTTACTCGATAGCATTATAAAAAATTCGAGTGAAATAAATGAAAAAAAAATAACTGTTACTTTGCACAGAGTTGAAAACATTATTTCTAAAAAAAATCTATCAAATTTTATAAATTTATTAAATAGACTCAATAAGGAATATGAAATCACATGGTACATGCATGAACCAACTCGAAATTATATTAAAAAACACAATATTGAAATACCCGAGTTAGTAAAAACAAGTGACCTACTTGAACATAAAGAGTTTATAAATGAAATAGTGACATCATCACTTGTAATTACGGATGGTGGTTCAATTCAAGAAGAATGTTTTTATTTGGGAAAAAAAACCCTGATTTGGAGAAAAGAGACTGAAAGAAAATATGCCTTAAACAGTAATATGTATATTTCAAATTTAGATGTTGATTCTTCAATAAATTTTATAAATAACAATAATGAACCAGTAAATAACAACAAAATATTTGAAAACAAACCTTCAATAGAAATAATAAAATTTCTAGATACACAAATAAAATCAAATTAAAATTTTAAAAATTAACCTTAATATGATTTTTGATTTGTAGCCTAAGACAATTCAAATTGCTATTATTTCTAAATATGAACTACCTCTTTTTTTATTGTGGTGAAATCCCCGGATATGTCCACAAAGTTATAAATACAATCTTGTCTGTTGATAAAGAGGCTAATATTTATTTTTTATCAGATAAAAATATAAAAAGTAAATATATATCACATATAAACATAAATGATTTCGATATTCTAACAGACAAAATGGAGTTAATTAAAGATATGTATTCAGAAACCATTTCTGATTATAAATTAAGCCCTTTATGGGCAACGTCACTTTTAAGGATATTTGCAATTGAGCATATATCAAATAAGTTAAACTTATCCGAGTTCGTACACTTTGACACAGATGTATTAATCTACAAACCCTTTTCAGAAATAAAAAATGGTGAATGCTTCAAAACAAATACTTTAAATATAACATTTGAGAATTCCAAATTGCCAATTTACGGATACTCGTATGTAAATAATTTAGAAAATTTAGTAGAAATAAATAAAAAAATAGATGAATTTATTAACACATTTATAAGTATGAAACCCCAAATTAACAATAATCCATACAGTGAAATGAAATTACTTGGATGGGTTAACGAACAAAATAGTGATCTTATCAGCAAGCTTCCAAGCTTACCATTTGAATCTAAAAATTTTTTATTTGATCCAGTTTCATATGGTATGTATTTAGGCGGAGCTGACTTTAACCAAAAATCATATTTCATTAAAAAAAGTTTTATTGATCTAAGACATGATGTAGGTGCTGAAATTAAATCTAAAAGAATTAAGGTTGCGTTAAAGAGTAACTTTCCTTACGTTATTGAAAATGGCACTCACATACCTTTAGTTAACCTTCATATTCATTCAAAAAAATTTGATCAGTTTTTACCGGAATCCTACAAAGAATACATGTCTGAAGAAAGTTTCAAGACAAATTAATTAACTTTATAACTAGAGATTCAAACCATTCTTGATTACTGATTTCCAGTGATCTCTTTTTAGTAAATTAGATTTAGAAGAATCAATATTTAATTTGTTATGCATATTTAACAAAAATTTCTCATCGAAATCTTCTACTTCTTCAAATTCATCGATAAATATACAAGGTGTTCCGATTTCTAATAAAGTTTTTGTAAAAGTATTCATTTTAAGAATTGGATAACAATTAAGCATTATAGATTCCCAGATAATATTAAAGTCATAGTTAATTTCGTTCGAAAAAAAAAGAAATTTATGGTTTGTAATCATTTCATAAAAGTTCTTATAATTTTTTGGACTCTGGTAATTTATCAATTTATTTTCCAGTACTGTTTTCTTTTTTAACAATATCTCTTTTTGATTTTGAATTAGTGATTCATCCATGTTGAGAATAAATTCCTTTTTACTATTTTTAGAATTTAAATATCGTTTAAAATTACTTGAAAAAATGTGCCTTTTATCCTTTATACCAAATGGAATAATAGTGAATAAATCATTTCTTTCTACGATTAGGTTATTTGAAAAGATATGAGTAATGTTTTTTTCAAGCAATAATTTGGAGTACATTTCGTCTATAACAAAGCCGGTACCACAAATTATTAATGAATATGAATTTTTAATTTTTAAATTTTGTGTTTTCAGATAATTTTCTATGAAACGACCATTCAGAAAAACAATATCTCCTTTTTTAACATTGTTTGGATTAAATGTTTTTGACTCATCATAAATGTGATCTGCAAAACTTCTGTATGTATCATAGCTAATAAATTTTTTATGAGGTGGTCTATAAAAATTAGGGTATCTCTCAAACAAGATCCATTTAGAAAATTTTGTAATTGTATTCACAATTATAGATTACAAACATATTCTGACTTTAAATTAAACTACAAGAAATAATTTAAACTTTTTCTTGAAATCCAAAATAGAAGAGAAAACTTTGATAAATTTTTTTATTAAATTATGTTTATAATTAGAAAATATGATTTATTCACTTTTTGGTTTTAATTACATATTTAATCTACAGAACTTTCAACTCTTGTTTTTTGCAGCTTCACTAGGTCTTTATTTACGGCTTTTATTATCAGTTATATCACATCAGTTGTGGCTCAAGAATTATTCTCAATATTTGGTTTTTGCACTTCTTCCTATCACAGGTTATGTGATTACATCAATAATTTCATCAAACATAGCGTTGTCACTTGGAATGGTAGGAGCCTTGTCAATTGTACGCTTCAGAACTCCTGTAAAAAATCCTTCAGAATTAGTAATTTATTTTTGTTTAATAACTATCGGGATAGTCATTAATGTAAATCCAAGCACTGCTCTAGAATTTATGTTTTTTGTCACAATTATTATTGTTGTTACTGAGATCTATGCCTTAATAAATAAAAAATTTAAATTAAATACGTTGTTAAGTTCTAATGAAGACTTTTCTTATCTAAAAATTACATCAAATAGAAGATATGAAGAATTAGAATCAAAAAAAGAATTATTTCATTTTTCAATGGATGATAATTTTTATTATCAATTTAGATCATCCTCTATTGAAGCTCTTAAATTAATTGAAGAATCATTTGATAAATCATCAATTTTAACAATGTCTATGGATGCTCCATCTGAATAAGTATTCTTTACTACCAATATTCACAATAATCTCAATTTCTGGACTTTATACTGCAATAAATAATTGGTCTTTAGGTGATGAGATTGAAATTTACACTGATGAGTCTAGTCAAATAATAGAAGACTCTATTGATCCATATTGCAATGGTATTAATTATTATCAGCAGCAAAATGTAGATTTTGGAAATATAAATTCTTTAGAAATTGATATTTTTGATCGCGAAGGTTGGTACACAAACCTGTTTGAACTTTCTTTGGAGAAAACAGGGGGTATAGAACCAAAATATCGAGACGATTTTGAAGCCAACGTTATATTAAATTTAACTGATGATGCAATTTGTAATTTCTCAGCTACGGTAAGAATTTCAGGCGACAAAAAAGATCATATAAACTCAGATCTCATGTCTTCTTTAGATGTAAAACTTCTAACAGGAAATATTTTTGGTATTACCAAATTTAAACTTTTTCTTCCAAACACAAGGAATAATGATAATGAGATTGTTGTTACTACATTATTGGAAGAAATAGGATTTATTAGCCCAAGATCTTTTTATGTTGACGTAGGTATTTTGAATTGGAGTAACCAATTTACAGTAAACAAATACATTTTTCAAGAAAAACAATCTAAAGAGATGATTGAGCACAACTATTTTAGAGAAGGCCCTTTAATTGAAACAAACGAGTCTTTTTATTGGGATTTTTTAGATACTAAAGTTGAAGATCCTGCTTTAACAAATCCATTATTTATTGGAAGGATTATAAATAAATATTGGAGTAAAAAAAATATCAACTCTGCAATTATCACTTTAGAGGCTCTGGAAGTATATAACCAGGCAATATTTAATTCGTATATGCCTTCAAAACAAATAAACTATAGCTACCTAGGGGATGATGAAGATTTATTTTTTAAGTTTGACGCCGCTAATTTCGCACTTTTAAATGATCATGCAATAACTACGCATCAAAGAAAATTCTTTTTTGATAAAATAAACAACCAATTTCACCCAATTTATTATGATGGTAATTCAAATTTTTTAGAATTGGGTCATATTAGGTGGAGAGAAGATTATTTAGAGTATCCCAAACTTTACAAAGCGGCAGCAAAACTATATGAAGAAATCAACATTAATAGGGAATCTTTTAATAAAAAACTAAACAACCGAGGCTTAAATATTAACAAAGAAGAGTCTGATGCTCTGGTTGATAAATTTTTAAATAATTTAAATAATATCAGCAATCAAACTTCAGATAAAACAGCTCAATATAAAAACTTCTCTGAAAACAATAAATCTATATTTTATCCCGATGGATTACATTTTTTATTTTACAATTTTAAAACTAATACCTATGAAATTTGTTTACCAGACTTATCAAAGTGTTTTTTCGGTGATAATTATCTGAATTTTGATGAAGTTTTTTCAAATAAAATTAAAGTAAATAATAAATTATCTTATTTGATCGGTGTAAATAAAAATTCTTTTTTAGAAAACATAAACCAAAAATTAAAGTACATGGAAATTGATAAAAAGATAATCTTACGATTTTATGGGCAACCAAAAATTTCTATAAATAAAGATGAAAAACAAATTTCATTAAATTTTTTGAATGAAATTGACAGAGTAGTTATTGAAGGAGAAGGAGTATTAGATGGTTGGACAATAGATTTGTTAACAAATTTAGAAAATCTTAATACAGAAACAACCTATGATGAAAATTTACTTACTGGATGCTTAACTTTAAATAATTTAAAATTTGAAAACTTATCAATCAATGCAAAAAATATGCACTGTGAAGACGCTGTAAATATTATCAACTCGGAAGGAAGTCTAAAAGATGTTGATATAAGTAATTCAAAGTTTGATGGATTAGACATAGATTTTTCAACTATATTTTTGAATAGTTTAAATATAGTAAATTCATTTAATGACTGTTTTGATTTGTCCAGTGGAAATTATACAATTAATTCTGTTGATTTAGATACATGTTTTGATAAAGGCCTCTCAATTGGTGAAAAATCAAACGTGAATATTATAAATATAAGAATTCAAAACTCTAAAACTGGATTAGCTGTTAAAGACAGTTCTAAAGTTATTATTGAGAATTTTGAATCAAAAAACAATGAGTATTGTCTTTTACAATACAGAAAAAAACAAGAATTTGGTCCAAGTTATACAAGTATTCGAGATTTTTTATGTGATTCTCAAGTATTTATTCAGAAGGGTTCTGTATTTGAAAATGAGTAATTTTAGAAAAGAACTAAAACTATCACTTTCCAATGGAGAATTGTATGATCTAATTTACTTTTTTGGTCCAAAATTAGAGAAATTGTATAATTCTAGAAAAATTACATCTAGATATTTTGATACAAATGATTTCAAACTTTATAAAGATTCAATCAATTATGATATTGACAAATTTAAATTTAGATTTAGGAAGTATTCTGATAGTCAGAAAATTTATCAAGAAATTAAAGAGAATACTAAATTAGGAAAATATAAAAAAGTTAATGTAACAGAATATAAAAGTTTTGACGAGGTTAACTCAGTTGTATATAAAGATCTAAACTTATTTCCTTGCTTAGAAATTGAATATAATAGAGACTATTACAAATTAGAAAACACAAGAATAACTATTGATAAAAAAATAAAATTTAGAAATACATTAAATAGATCATCTCAATTAATAAATTTAGGATTTTATAAAAATATAGTTGAATTTAAAATATTAAATTTGGATAACACAGAAATAGAAAACAATATTCCATACAATACAATTAATTTTTCAAAGTATGTTCATGGAGTACAAAAAATATATAATTTAAATTAATAATCAAAATCAAATTTATTTTCAGATTTAATCTTTCCTTTAATTTTCAGTTTTATTTTTTGAAAGATACTTCCTGAAACAGATACAGGATTATATTTTGAATTAATTGTAAGATTTTTTAAGACATTATTTTTTATAATTAAATTATGTGAATCATGATTATATTCCAACTTTTTAAACAGTTTTATTTTTTCATTTTTATGATTTAGGATAATTCCTTGTACAGTATGATCTCCCCATCTATTTGTAATTTGATCGTCAGATAAAGCAATTTTTTTCAAAATTGTTTGTACGTCATTTTGTTTCCAAAATTTTACTGAAGACGCATACAGATTTGTATATGGGTTTCTATGATTATAAACTTTTTCAACATTAATCTTTGTTTCTTTTTTCAAAAAAAATGGTAATGTCTCATTTGTTAATCTATGAGTGTCTTTTGTAAACCTACCTGTCATATAGTTAATTTTTTTTAACTCCATATATTCAAAAACCATAGGGTTAAATTTATTAATTTCGATATCCTCATCAACTCTTAATACATAATCGTATTCTGAAACTTCATTCCAAATATGAAACATATTAAATCTACACATCTGGCGATAACCTAGAGAAAATTTTTCCTCACCTTTTAAAGTCAGATCTATATTATTAAAATATTTTGATACATTTTTAAATATAATTTTAGAATTAGAATTTTTACTTATATAGGATTGATCACTTTCGCTTATGTTTCCTTCATGAAACAAAATAATGTCTGCAAGATTTTCCCTGTGTTGGTTAATATTTTTATAAATTGATTTATTTCTTAATATAAGGGAGTTGTATTTTGAAATATTATCAGGATAACCTCTTGTTAGAGCAACAATCGCTATGTTTAAATTCATAATACGTACAAAATTGAATTCTTTTTTCTATTCATAAAATATATGATATTGGTACTTAAATACATATTTTCAAATTTATTAAATTTTCCTTATTTGTAGTGTATGTACAATTAATATATTACAAAATTATCAACATGAAAATTGAAGAAATAATAATTTTAGGAGCAGGACCAGCTGGACTAACAGCTGCATGGGAAGCAGAAAAACATGGGGTAAAAACCCTCATTTTAGAGGGTGATAAAGTCGTTGGTGGTATAAGCAGGACTGTAGAAAGAAATGGTTGGAAGTTTGATATTGGTGGACATAGATTTTTTACAAAAGTTGATGAAGTTTATGACATATGGGACGAAATTCTTGATGATGGCGATTTTCTAAATAGACCAAGAATGAGCAGAATTTATTACAATAAAAAGTTTTTTGATTATCCGCTAAAAGCTTCTAATGCATTAATTAACCTTGGATTAATTGAGGCTATAAGATGCGTATTGTCATATTTTTATGTAAGAATAAATCCTCCAAAAGACCAAACAAATTTTGAAAACTGGGTTGCTGCTAGATTTGGCTGGAGGCTTTATAATATATTTTTTAAAACTTATACTGAAAAAGTTTGGGGAATAGATGCAAAATTAATTGGCGCCGACTGGGCTGCTCAGAGAATAAAAAATTTGTCCCTACTAAAAGCAATTTTAAACTCTCTAAAAATAAATAAGTCTGGCGAAATAATAACAACCTTAATTAATGAATTTAAATATCCAAAGTATGGTCCGGGTATGATGTGGCAAAAAGCCTATGAAAAATTAATTGAAAAGAATCACAGTATTATATTTAGTTCTAGGGTCGTAGAGATAGTTAAAGATAATAACTACTACAAAGTTGTTACTAATAATGGTGATGAATACTTTGGTAAAAATATAATAAGTAGTATGCCATTGGCCCATTTACCAAAAACTATTCATCCAAATCCAAGTAAAGAAATTTTAGATTCAGGAGAAAACCTTACATTTAGAGATTTTCTTTCTGTAGCTTTGGTTATAGATGAAAAAAATGCTTTCCCTGACAATTGGATATATATACACGAACCGGACGTAAAAGTTGGAAGAGTACAAAACTATGGAAGCTGGTCACCTTTCATGGTGAAAGAAGGAAAAACTTGTCTTGGTTTAGAATATTTTGTTGATATTGGAGATGAATTGTGGAGTATGGACGATGATGATTTAATTTCTCTAGCAATAAAAGAGCTTGAATCATTGTCATTAATCGAACAGAATTCAGTTTTTGAAGGTTATGTAGTAAGAATGCCTAAAGCATACCCAGTTTATGATTTGAATTATTCCAAAAATGTAGACAAAATATCAAAATGGCTCAAGAATGAACATAAATATATTTTCCCAATTGGAAGAAATGGAATGCATCGCTATAACAACCAAGACCACTCAATGATGACGGCAGTTAAAAGTGTTAGAAATATACTTCTAGGAGAAACGAACGATATTTGGAAAATTAATGTTGAAGAAGATTATCATGAAGAAGTTTCTACAGGGAGAAATGCACCTATCAAAAAATAAAAATTATAAAGAAATTCATAATCTTAATTATCTGAATTCTTTTGAGTAATATTAAAGATATTAAAAGAAGAAAATATGTTGAATTTTATTAAAATTATTTTTTTTGAAGATTTTGTAAAAAATTTAAATAAAATAAAATATTTATTTTTTGTATTTTTTGTTCAAATAATATCGATATTTCTAAGTTATCGTTTTTTATTTAATCATCAAGGTTGTTCGAACAATAAAAATAGAGAATTTAATATATTTGGAAATCAATTTAATTTAAATTACCCAGAAATGTGTGATGAACTTTTCTATTTTCATGGATTTCAATGGATAAATCATATTTATGAAAATGGTTATGTTTATCAAGATAGGCCAACATATTTAGTGATCGGCTTTATTATTTATAGAGTTTTCTTTCTAATTTCATTACTATTTAATTTGCAAATTGATCCAATATCTCTTCTTTTACTGACATCATTTGTAATTCAATTAATAGTCGCAAATTTAATTTCCTATTTTTTGTGCAAATTTTTACTAAACAAGTTTGATCGCTACTATTTCTTGATATTTTTCTTGATAACACTTTTTAGTTTTGAATACAGGATCTATTTATTTCTTCCTGCAAGCTCAACAACATACTTACTTATTTTTGTATATGCTTT
>MDTA01009964.1_pt1 | contig 11826 bp, 22 predicted proteins | sample 811151 | NCBI WGS metagenome assembly MDTA01 (sample SAMN05326648, study PRJNA326480) | marine metagenome | isolation source: seawater | place: Indian Ocean: South | collected 2010 | reverse complement strand
TTTCTCTTCCCCAACTCTTTCTCTCCATAGTTTGATATGTTCTCTATTCAATAGACCTGTTACAGTTGTAACACTTGGATATGCTTTACCAGTCTCGTCTATGTAATGTCTTTTACCGTCTATTGTTTTTGTAGGTAATTTGATATTCTCAAGGTCGGGAATATCGTAGAGTTGGGTTCTCAATTGTGTCATAATATAATCTATTGTATCACTTACGGGACTGTATGTCTATATGCTTTTTAACTATCTCTTTTGTTTTGATTTCTTTTGCTGACTTCTTATGTAAGTGAGACCCTTTATGATTTTCTCCTATCTTAGATAATACTTCTTTGAATCCGTCATCTGTTTTTACTCTATCACCAACTCCACCTACTATTTTAGGAGCTCCAATGATTTCTTTTATGTGAGGATTCTTCTTAAGATACTTGACCTTATTATCATAGGTCATCATAAGTTCGTATTGTTCTTTAATCTCTTCGTTATAAAATTCGTATAAGGGCATTATGCATAACTCATAAATTGTGGGACTTCTCTTCCAGTCCATTTTGCAAAGTCTTTTTTGTAGACTGCATAGTATTTATGATATGCTGAAATAGAATCATTTGGAACTTTGACATCGTCAGGCATACACTGAGGTGGTTCAGACCACTCACCTAGTTTGATATTCTCAGGCAGACAGTTTAGTATGTCTCTGAGTTTTGTATCAGTGAGGTGTTCTCTCTCATATCTGTATGTGTATTCGTTGCATAGACTCTCAAACATATCGTATGCATACTGATATTGAATTGCATTCTCACGAACCCATAATGTAGAAGGGTGATTGATATGAGAAGCTTTGTATAAGTAGGGTTCTCTATCGGGGTCTAGTCTCCACCTTTTGATTCTACGACCACCTAAAGTTTGACTGATATATTCGTCACCGTCAAGGATTCTATGAGCAGTAGATAACATTTGTGCATACTCAATAATCATTTTGACTACATGTTTGTCACAATGCAGTGTTGCAGATACTTCGGGTTCTTCGTGTAAATAAAATAAATTCATAATACTATTCTACCATTTTTCGGTGACATCGGCAACCCCCTTTTCATAATTCCATGGAACTGATACTGAGTAAGGGTCACTCAGCGATGCACCAACATATTTAAAATTCTTTTGAACAACGAAAGGTGCAACATGGTCAAAGTAATGTTCAACACATGTGTCTTCCTTATCTGCATATTTCTCTATCTCTTCATAGAGACCATAGACTAATTGTCCGTCTTGTAATTGTGCAAGTTCTATCATGCGATTAGAATCTGATACATAAGTGGTGGATAGAAATACATGTATACCATAATTGAAAATATAATTAACAATATTGCAACTGCAACCTTAACTGTAAACTTTACAACACTAGGAAAGATTTTAATTCCTAAGTAAATGCAAGTTAATAATCCTATAATCTCTAACATAATTATTTGTAAAATATATGGTCTGTTATTTGAACAGTCTCATTTAATGTTTCTGCCCAATAGGGTTCGACCATGATTGAATGATAATGTGTTGCACCTTCTGTAATGTCGGGATACTTACCCATGATTACATCTTGTGCTATCTGATACGACTCAAAGAATGTATCAGTATCTAAAGGTTCATCTGACTTACCGTCACAAAACCAGCTGAATTGACACTGGTGTCTTACTGGAACTAAAATACCTTTCCAGTTTTCTCTAAGTTTTGCTTGGTAAACGACACCACAAATATCTTGTGGATAAGAACTATGTTCCATACGATTGAACACAACTTGAGCAACTGCAACCTTACCAGCAAGTGGTTGATTACCAGCCTCAAAGTAAATGTTCTTTGCAAGACATACTGCCTCACCGTTCTCGTCAAATCCATTGACCTTTTGTGGATAAAATAAAATTGAAGCGAGGACTATTAAACCAAATAGAAAATAGACCCAATCACTTCCACCATTGTTGTTGTAGTATGACAAAACGACACCCTCCAAAATAATGTTGACTGACAAAATCCTTCTCCCATTTGACACTGAGATTATCTAAGAATTTTTTCTGATTAAATATATACAAAATCCATTCGCTGAAGGTGACCTCAACATTGACTGGTTCTCGTTCTAAGTTTAGAAAGTTTGCAACTATCATGTGTTATCTCCGTCTCGATATTCGATATCAGACTTATCAAAAGTCTTCCTCGAATCTTTCTCCCATGGAAAGGGTTTATTAATATGTAATCCTACATATGCCATACCAATCATAATAACAATTAGTATGCTTCCAGTTATAGTTCCAATCTCCATATTAGTAACCCGAAGTATGACATGAGTATTCTGTTGAACAGTTAACCGTTCCACATACACACTCGTTTCTTTCAGCTCTCTCCTTTGCAGCTGCTTCTTCTTCAATCATATCTTGTTGAAATGATAGTAAATCTTCTTGAGTAATTTCCATATTCTACCTCAAATAATCAGGGCCATACAATCTCATAGAGTTAGGATTGATATCATAACCTTCAAAGAGATTACCCCTTGGTGCATTTAACGCTGGTGTTTTCCAACCAGCACATTTTAGGACATCACCTTCTTTGAAAGTTATTCCAGCGAGTCCTTTCTTAAATTCTTTCTTGTTAATAAAACCCCAAGCAGAACTTGGTTGTCCGTTCTCTTCTGAGTAAATACGAATGTATTTTTGACCTACAGAATAGTTGTGAGTAGTAACACCACGGGAATGTTCCCATCGTGTATGCATTGCATTAGTCAAGTCCTCACAAAGTTTCTCTACTAATGTTTTAAGTTCTTTATTCATATAGTCTCCTTATTTCTCAATCTATACACATATTATAACAAAAAGCTTGAGTCGTTGTCAAGGCAAAAAAAGGAGGGTGGGTCTCACACATCAATCGTGTAAATGCTTGTGGACTTTGTGATACTTGACCCATTATCCCTTCCCCGAGTCTTTCGACCCTAAACTATGCAACCTCACTATAAGCTGGTTCTATCTCACCGTCTAGTATTTTCTTTACTAGGTCTTCGATATCCCATTTGAAACCACCGACATGCCATGAGTATTCCTCTAGAGGGACTCTTCCGTCCTTCCAGTTGTAAATTGTAGCATACTCGTAATCCCAATCTTCGGGGTCGTCTTCGTCTTCGACTTTGATTGTCAGACACCATTCACAATTAACTTTGTCATATGGGTCTGCAGACATATAGGTAGGTTTACCTAAAAGGCCTATGAGTTTATCATAGGTTGTTGTAACATAACCTTGTAAGGAAGAACCACTCTTCCCACTCTCGGTTACTTCGTATTCAATTATATTCATAATATTCTCCCATCAATATAGCTATTATAACATTTTTTGGGCTTCATAGTCAAGGCCATATTTCTCTAAATATTCTGCCACTGCTTTCTTTTCATTATGGTTTAAATCTGAGGTATCTTTGAAACGGGAATAGGTCATACCGATTGTGACCAGTTTGTTCCCTGCTGTAACCGCTGCATTCCACATTGTATCGTCCTTGGGATACAGTTCATTCTTCTCACATAAGGTGATAAGATTCCGTCCCATACGAACAATTCGTTCCTCATACTTTTCATATATGCTATCCATAACTTCTCCTATTTAAGTTTAGATACCATTATACAAAAATGCCAGAGGCACCGTCAAGGGGTTTTAAATACTTTTTTGAATTTGGTCTAGTTCGTGGATTTTCTTATTGATAATCTCAACTCGATTGGGCCAATAGATATAATCCTTGTCTGAATCTTTTGCAAGATTCTCTAGTAAAGGTCTGATAAAGTCATCGAGTTTCCCAATAACTTCTGTTGCTGTTGTAGTCTTTTCTACAATCTTAGTATCCACGGTCGCAAGTTCGTCTGCGTCCATAGCGGTAAAACCAAAATCGTTATATTCTATACTCATAGTATTATTTAGTAAATTTATTCAAGTCTCGGATAGCTTCTTTATCACTTTGAACACCTCTATAATTTGCATGTGCTTGAAGTGTTATGTCTGCAACTTCATAGTCGGGATAAGAAGTAATTAGTTTGTGAATCAATCCTGCGACATCTTGGTGTTTGACACTGGGTAAGTCTTGGTCATTCAAGAGACCTAAATTGATTGTAGTCATTTTGTATCTCTTAGCAGAATTAAATTGTAAGTTGTTTGCAAGGTGATTAAGCTGTGCTTTATCAGCTGCATACTCATATCCTTTTGATATGTTTGGTTGGGCTGCACGACTAGAGATATTGATTATGTATTTTCTTTTCTCTTGTTCCCATGCTCTATGGGTGATACCTAGAATCTTTGCTTGGTCTTGGTGTGCAAGATTGATTAGAACTTCACACGGACTATGACCATTGTATATCCAACAGTTCTCTTTGTTCATGGTAATGTCTTCACAACGAATTGGTGTTACTTCGATTGTTTCACCATTGAAAGGTGTTGCCTCTAGTGTATCTTTAATAACTTTTGCAAGACCACTACTTCCTGTTATTGCCACTCTCATAATATTTCCTCACTAAATCAAAAGACGGTTTTCCAAATAGCGAACCGTCAACACTACATTTATTACAAGGAGATTTACTTCGGTCTCCTCTCATTAATCTTTTTCTTATCTTGTTCATAGGTTTACTAAACCATACTTCATGTAAAGTTTGTTGTAATAGATTACCTACAACATGTTCACGACCCCAATCATTTGAACAGAACAAAACATCACCATTCCAATCAACAAACATTTTATAGAATGGATAATGACATGGTTTACCTTCTAATGATTTGATATCTGCTTCTTCTATTCCGACCCAGTCAATCACTCCACTTCTATTGTTTAGTATCAATCCGTGTTTCTCAAAATCACCCCAGTGCATTCTATATTTGTAACTATCTTCTCTGACTTCTGTTAACATGTTATCAAAATGTTCTATCTGTTCTATACCGTCATAAAGATTTATGTATAGTAAATCTAATCCAGCTCTAAACAATCTATGAACATAATCCTTTGTTAACTTATCACCGTTAGTGTTACACTCTATTGTTGCTTGTGGTAAATTAATTCTAAACTCTTTTATGATATCAACAAAGTTTGGATTCAATAAGTTCTCACCAAATCCACTAAAGGATATCTTACCCGAATATTGATTCTCTGCTAGTTCTTCTGCAATGGTCGATGCACCTTTAAGTGTAAGGTGCAATTGCCTATTGGGAAATACTCGGGGGTCATGCCTCGGGCAAAAGACGCATGTGCGATTACACAACTCAGTAGTATTGATTTCAACAGTGAGTATCGAATCGAGGGGGTCTCCATTAATGTTCCTCCAATGCTTCTCTTCTTGACTTCTTCTATGTTCAAGGAAGTCATATTGGTCAACAGCAGTTATAGGAATATTACGAGACATTTTCTACGACTATGTGCCTCTCGATTCCCTCACTCTGTTCAACATAATTATAAGTTATCTTTTGACCTTTAACAAAAGGCGTGTCCATATTATTTAAGAGTAGATATAACTCGTCATACTCAAACATAAAGTTATTTGATTTAGGACTACCATTGTAAATGTTAAAGAATCTAGGATAGATTTTTTCGTTTTGTTTATCTAAAGGTAAGACTGATATGTAGAGTTTATCATCGTCATTATAGATTCGGATATCGTCAGACCAACGCAAGCCAACTTTGTTTACTTGACTCAATGGAATATTGAATCGTTGTAAGAATGGGTTGTCGTATTTAAGTGCATGGTCTTCGTCACCATACCCTTGAGCTTGTTTTGTTACATCGTGGTGATATACCTCGGACTTAACCGAAGTATCCACCGTCTCTGACATCGTCCTTTTCACTTGTATCTCCTTCGTCTGTTTCACTTGCAGATACAAATGTTCCCTCGTCTTGAAGACTTGCAATGAACTCTTCAGTCTGAGTTGTAAAAGAACTAATCATGTCTTCTTTAGAATCTTTTAGGTCTACTGTAAATCCTAGTTTGTTTGCTTCAACTTTGATTTTAGATTTAGTCAATGCTTCTAACTCACTTGGAGTTGGGATAGTAACCTCTTCATATTCTTCTTCTTGATTAGACAAGTCTGCAATGTCGTCCTCTTCAATCATTCTAACTTTCTGTCCAGTCTTGACTGGTGCTTCTACTGACTCACCATTTGATATTGTTTGTCTTAGACTTGGTGCATTACCACCTGTAATGATTGGAGCTGAAGTTTGTGATTGTGGAAGTGTAGGTTCTGTTTCTGTATCTTCCTCTGCAACTCTAAGTTCTTCTTCCACTGGTTGGAATGGAACATTCTCATTTGCCTTTGCAACTTCTTCTACTGCAGTATCGAAATCATCTGTTCCTTTTGCATCTTCGGGAACTGGTAATTCAATAGTAGGAACTTCTACTTTCTCTACGCCAGGCATAGACTCTATTGTAGATTCAGTGTTTGCTTCGTCCCACTCTTTGAAAGACTGTTTTGTTTCTTCTATCTTTTCAGCTAACTCTTCATTTGAAGTGAATGGGATTGTAGTTTCCGATTGAGGAATATCACCACCGTCACTTACTGTCACTGGATTCATTGCTCTTGCCATTTCAAAAGCACGACTTGGTTTCTTAGGTTCTGTTGGCCCACCGTCTTCTGTAGGTGTTGGGACTGTTCCTGTAGCTGCTCTTGACTCTTGCATTAGTCTGTTTACTTCTGCAAGTTCTTCGGGTGTAAGATTTCTTTGTTCTTGTCCTTCTGACAATCCAACAATACCGTCATCGTTTAAGTCCATAGAGATTCCATGAGACTTGAGAACTGCTTCCATTTGTGCAAGTTTATCTTCTACAGACTTCCTTCTCTTTCTCTCGTCATCTCTTGCAGTCTTAAGGTCTTGTTCTCTTTGTGCAATCTCAGCTTGTTTCTGTAATGCATGTTGTTCTTGCAACTCTGCAATCTGTCTTTGTGCAGTCTGTAAAGATTGTTGATAGTCTGCAATACCAGTGTTTAGTTCGTCTCTGATTTGAACATATGCTTCTAGGTCTGCAGATTTAACTAGACCATTCTTTAATTGATTTTCTAAAAGGACACTAGAGAATTGTGCAACTTGAGGTGTGATACCTACTTTGTAATTTGCAATTCGTTCTTGAACTTTTTCTAGTTCAGTCTTTTCAGGCGGGGTTGCTGATTCTTGTGCAAATGTGGTTGCACTTGTTTCAATATTTTTTTCTACCATACTATAGCTCCATGGAGTCCTACTCGACTAGAAAGTTTTACACATTGGAAAGTAATATATGTTGAACTTCCCTTACTAATATGTATAGTCTCTGAGGACATTAATATTTAGTTAAAAGTTATATTCGGAAAGGCTTTTTCTGCAACACTTTTTGTAATGTTTTTGAATGGCCATACACCGTCTTTTACTAAGTCAATTAGTTTTGCTTCCATTGTTGGAATACCTTCCAACAACTCTATCCACATAGTTTCTCTACGAACCTGTGGCACTTCTTCCGTCACGAAGTATTTGAATAATTTAAATTCAAACCTTAATGAGGTTTCTGTTAAATCACTTGCTGGTGCCTCATTCTTATTGAATGGTGTTGGCCCCTCGGGTAATGTTGAATTGATATTACTATCAAACACCCATTGAAGTATCTTAGATACTGCACCGTTTCTATCGTTGAAAACTCTTAGACCGTTTGCAGCTTTGTCTTCGTCTTCCTTTGCAACCAGTTCTGCTTGACAAAAGATTTCATAAACATCTGCATCGTTCAGAAGTTGTTTTCTTTCTGTAACCAAATCTAACTTTGGTTTGTTAGGAGCTCCTTTCGGTCTCCCTCTTCCTCTTTTCTTTTCTGTCATAATGTAAAATCCTCTACATGATTTAGTAACTCATTTAATCTATGAGTTCTTAAGTAATCAAATACTTTACCTTGGACGGGTGCTGTATTTGAATACTCACTTAATATTCTATCACTTACCTCTTGAGGTATAAAATCAAAATCAATAAGTGTTTGATTTCTAAGATAGTTCCTATAGTATTTATCGTCGCTAGAAATAGTAATTCTCATATACTTATCTTTGATAGGTTTCCTTAGTGGAGTTTGTCTAATACCTTCGTCTAAACAATTATCGTTTGATAGTATATTTGGTATACCGTCTGACTTATCACCTGTAAGAATATGTTCCTTTAAAAACTCTTGAGGGTCTTCGGGTGCTATAAACTTATTTAAGTTTGGTGACCATTGTGTTACATTCTCATATCTTTGTAATTGTTGAAAGTCTTTATCACCACTCACAATCAATACTGGTTTAGTATTGTCTAAGATATATGCATGTTGTGTTAGGATTGCAATGATATCATCTGCTTCACAATTATCAACATACATGTATCGATATGGAAAGTTCTCTTTGATTTCCATTTTGACTTTATGTAATGTATCAAAGATTAATCCCCAATCCTTATCGTCTTTCTCTCTTGTCTTCTTTCTGTTTGCTTTGTATAGTGGGAAGTAATCTCTTCTCCATGGATTGGCTGCATCGGTGCAAAGAACTATCTCACCATATTCTTCTGAGTATTTCTTTTGATAGTTTCTTAAGGAGTTTAGAATCATGTGTCTTAACATGTCTTCTGATATCTCACCGTTTGCAATTTTCATTTGCGCCATCAGACTAGCAATTATAGTCTGAGTAAAATCTATTAGTATCATTTAATCACTTTTATCAATAATGTATTTTTAGTCAATAAACTGTTTCCTTCCTTCTCTTTAGAACGAGGTATCTCGTCCATGAATTTAGAAGCAATTATATTACCACCTTCTATTAGTCTATCAAGCAACTTCAAATCTGTCAAGGTCTTTTCTACACATTCATCATATCCAGTGATACGAGAACCTCTTGCAGATAAATGACCTTCGAACTTTGTCAGCTTCTTACTTGATATGTTATAGGTAAATAACATTCTTGCTCTTGGTATTTCTTCGGGGTTAATAGATTGATACTTTTCCCACTCGGGTAAGTAGGGTAGTTTCTTTACAATTTGTTTAGGGGTTTTGATTCTAACTTTACGAACTGGTTTATAGTCTTGAACATATTGTTCTACTTCCTGTTCCCATGTTTCTAATTTCTTTATGACCTTTTCCTTTTGTCTCTTGGTTAGAAAGTTATATGCTTCGTCTAACTGTTCACAACCTTCTTCGTTTCTTAATTCAAACAATGTGTCTTCTGCAAAACCTTTCATGTAATTAACAACACGACCTGAGTAGTCTAATTGTTTTACATACTTATACATTGAGAATGAAGATTTCTTTTGTTCTAGTAACCTGTCAATCTGATGCTCGACTTCACCCAAAGCTTGAAATGCTTTGTTTTCCATTCTCTCCTGTATACTAGTTGTCTTGGTATTCGTCATGTCTATTAGTCAATAAGAACTTCTTCTGAGGATTAATCATTAAGTTAGCTCTTCCCATAAAATCTCTGTTTGCCAAAAATGGTATCTTACCTCTTTTCGATAAACATACTTCTTGCTCATATATAGTATTTAAGAAGTTTAGTTCACACTTGACTACTGGTCTTTCTTCTTCGGGTCTTATCAATTGTGCCATTCTAATTAGAGGTTTCTTGTATTTCTTACCGTCTCTTTCAAAGTGGACAACCTTTCCTTTGACCTCGTAGGAGTCGGCGTGAAGGGAACATGAGGTAACATTGTTACCTGTATCCAACTTCACTGTCATCGGTTCACCATCGACTTCTATGGACTCGAGAACACCACATTCAGTTGCAGCCTTCACCCATATATCTCTATCGTAATAATCTTCGATAACTTTTTTACATACTTCTTCACCAAGTGCTTTTGATATACCTTGAGTTCCTGGCGAATGATTTACCTCTAGAATGAATGGTGCTTCTTTCTCTCTATTGTTTGCTGGAATAAAGTCGACACCTACCCATTGACCGTTGACAGCTTTTGCAGCTATCAGACATTGTTGTTTTTCTAGTTCTGTTAATTCTATCTCTTCAGCTTCTGCACCTTGAGATATATTGGAACGGAAATCGTCAATGATTTTAGTCCTCTTCATTGCACCAATAATTTCCTTGTTGTTAATCATGACACGGACATCATAATCCATGTCAATATATTCTTGTAATAAGATATCACAATTGGGGTCAATCTTATAGACAAGACTGACTGTTGATTGTAGAGACCTTTGGGTTTCTACTAATAATACTCCAACACCTTTTGCACCCTGTAGAGTTTTCAGAACCATAGGGAACTGGTCGTCTAATCTATCTGCAGCTGCTTGAACTGCTTCGGGTTCTTCGTTTGGAATCAATACTGTTCGAGGTTGGTTCATACCAATCTCTTGTAATCTTAAATAACTTCTAAACTTATCTGCACAAACTTCTATACACTCCCTAGTATTGACTACTGGGAAACCGTATCTTTCTATTTGTGAAATTAAATCTAGGTATGAATCTTTTACAGTAACACTGCCTCGAACCATAACAAGTGTATCACCGTCTAACTCAAAACCTTTTTCATCGTCTGAGTTGTGAATTGTAATAACACCGTTGTCGTCTCTCTGAACATATGCACCGTTGATTCTAACTGAGTAAACTGGGAAACCTTTATCTTTTGCAATGTTATAAAGTTTTGCTGAGGTTGATTGTGGTTTCTTTATAACTGGTTTATCTGAGTTCTTCTTGGTCTTTTTGACCATGCGTCTTTCTGCTAAGACAACCAATCGATATGGTTTCTTTTTACTCTCTACTTCTTCTCTGACAATCTCGGAGAAAGACTTCATAGTTTTATTCCTCATTCTTGTATAACGGATATATTACCCGCCACCGATACTCTTGTTTTATTCTCTTCATAATGTGGATATACAAAATGTCTTAACCAACTAGGAAATATTATTATCTCTCCCACCTCTGGCCATATAAAGTATTTATCCCAATTGAAGAAATTCTCTTCACCATAACTTAAAACTAAATGACCTAGAGTAGGTTGGACTTGTCCAGCATTATACTCAACTCCCTTTTCAAATTTATTGTCAATAGTTTTTTCGAATGTAAGTTCGTTCTTAGTAAACAGAACAAACGAAAACATTCCTGTATGTGCATGGGGTGGATTTACTTCTCCACTCCTTTGAACATTAGCCCATATTGCATCTATACCCAATCTATAATCTTCTTGAACCATACCACCTTGATATGCAAACTCCATTGCATGTCTTATAATATGATTACCAACTGTTACTGGTAAATCAGTAAATGCAAGTTGTTCGTCAATCAATCCAGCAAGTCTACCTGTTGCGTCTTCTCCTTTTCTACCTTCGATATGTTCGTTGAATATATCTACATACTTTCTATCGATTACTCCACGATAGACAAGTGGGCCAAAAGGTTGAAACACTTGAGGTTGATTTACTTCTTGCATATCTCTACAAAATGTTCTGCATCAACAAGCACTAAAGGTTTCTGTCGATTCCTTTTAATTACAACCACTGGTTCGTAACCTTTGCAGTTCTGTTCTGCTTGTGCATATGCTTCCCATACATTTACTTTTTCTTGATTCTTACATTCTACACTATAAGGAAAGATTTGTCTAGATTGTTTCCCAAGAATAATATCTTCACCTTGAGAACCCATTGGTCTTGACTCGATATCTTCTTGGTCAAGTCCTAATGACTCAACAAGTAAGTTTGCAAACCACTGTTGTAGTTTACGACCTTTTGCTTTTGCTGAACTTGTTTTCATAATCTATCATACTTCTATTGCAAAGATTTTATTTTTATCAATCTCTACTTGTTCCAAATCAAAATTAATTGAAACACCACAACCACATGATGCTTCTTC
>MDTA01171373.1_pt1 | contig 11828 bp, 12 predicted proteins | sample 811151 | NCBI WGS metagenome assembly MDTA01 (sample SAMN05326648, study PRJNA326480) | marine metagenome | isolation source: seawater | place: Indian Ocean: South | collected 2010 | reverse complement strand
AGATAGATCCTAAGGTTTTTATTTTTGGGTTAGGTGTAGATAAAACAGCACATATATTTTCTACCACAAAAGACTTGAAACAAAAATTTGGAAAAAAAAGAATATTTGACTCTCCAGCTTCGGAACAAGCATTGACTATGTTTGCAGCTGGTGCAGCAAATGCTGGGATGAGACCAATTTTAATTCATCAAAGACTTGATTTTATGGTTTATACTTTTGATCAACTTGTTAACTGGATCGCTTTATGGTCTTTTAAAAGTGCTGGTAAAAGTAAAATGCCTCTTGTAATAAGAGCTGTAGTAGGAAGGGGTTGGGGCCAAGGTCCTCAGCATGCTAAGTGTTTACATTCAATGTTTGCACACGTACCAGGTTTAAAAATTGTCATGCCTTCATCTCCGTCTGAGGCTAAAGGATTATTGTTGTCTAGTATATTTTCAAATGATCCTGTAATTTTTATTGAATATAGATCTCTTTATAATTCAAAAGAATTTGTCCCAAAGAAACCATATTTTTTAGATATTGATAGTCCAAATTTAAGAATTAAAGGTAAAGATTTTACTGTAGTTTCTATTGGCGCAGGTGTTCTTACAAGTATAAGAGCTTCAGAAATTCTTAAAAAAGACAATATAAGTTTTGATTTATTTGATTGCAGAAGTGCCAATTCTTTTAAAATGAATAAAATTTTTAATTCATTAAAAAAAACAAAAAGATTGTTAGTCGTAGAAGATGGATGGTCTAAAATTAGTTTTTCATCTGAAGTTATCTCAAGAGTTGTAGAAAGTGGTATAAAATTAAAAAGTCCACCATCAAGAATTGCCTGGCCAAACTCACATATACCAATGAGCACTAAACTAGAAAAAAATTTTTATTTTAACGAAAATGAAATTGTAAATAAAATAAAAAATCAATTTATAAATACGTTATAAAAATGAAAATACTTCTTTTTGGTTACACCGGAAAACTTGGAAATGCCATATATTTTAGATTAAAAAAAAAAAATAAATTTTTTCTTTATAATTCAAAAAATTTAAATATTGCAAAAATAAATAAGATTAAATTAAGCAAAATCATAGAAAAACTAAATCCTGAAGTTGTAATTAACTGTATAGCATTTCAAGGTATAGAAAAGTCTAATAAAAAACGAACATTGTGTTTAAAAGTGAACTCATTATTTCCAAAATATTTAGCTCAATTACAAAATAAAAATTTTTTTTATTTAATACACTTTAGTAGTGAGACTATTTTTAGTGACTCTAAAAAAGGAAAATTTATAGATGAAAAAGTGTCTCCTAGACCAAAAAGTTATTATGGATATACAAAACTTTATGGTGAAAATAGTATAAAAAAATTTGGAAAAAATTATTTGATTATAAGATTACCTCTCTTATATGGAGGCAAAAACAGAAATCAACCCCTAGATAAAATTTTTAAAAAATTAATAAAAAATCAAGATGTTTATATAAATGATGATTTGTATACAACACCAACCAATGTATCCGATGTTGCTAAAATTATTTCAAAGGTATTAAATAAAAAGAAATTACAGTCAAAGAAAGTAGTAAATATATCAAATTCAGGGTATGTTAAATTCAGTCATTTTATCAAGGATTATGCAAAAAAACTTAAAAGTGAATCGACAATATATCTTAAGAATAGTAAGTATTTTCATAAAAATAATTTGAGAAATTGGCATACTCCAATGACTACAAACTATAAAGAATTTAAGTTACGAAGTTGGAAAAAATCCTTAACTGAACATTTAAGCTAGAAGCATGAATACAAAAAAATTTAGTAAATCTGATGGAAATTTGAAAATAGTTATATATTTTAACAGTCAAAGTCTTAAAGTTGATTCTTTGGAATTTGAAATTATCAATAATCATTATAACCAATATAATAAACATTTAGAATTTTTAAGACAATTTGTTCAAAACAAAAAAATACAAGAAGTTTATGATCATGCCACACTTTATGTAATGGAAGAATTTTCCAAAATAACTTTAACAAAAATATTACTTGTTAAAAATCATAAAGAACAATTTTATAGAGATTTAGAAAATTTACTAAGATCTATTGCAAGAGAAGTAGTGAGAGAATATCAGATAAAAAGATCTATAAATTTTTCTTATAAAGCAACCTCATCTGATTGGATTTTATTAAGTCAAAAAGAAAAAGAAAAAATTATTTTTGATAATTTTAAAAAACAAGTAAACTTATCAAAAGAAAATATTAAAATTTTAAATATTGAAAAAAATAAAATCACTCTAGAATTTTTAGGAGATATTAAACCAGAAATAAAAGCAAAAACTTTGCTTGACATGGAATACTTTTTAAGAAAGAATGTAGAATCGACACTTGAACTGTTTGTTGAAGAAATGCAAGATCAAAGCCAACTAAGGAGATTGTACAAATAAATGACGTCAAAGCATGACAAGCATGGTTTATACACCAATTACGAAGAAACTCCAGATGAACTGATTTTGGATGGCACCAAGATATCTTGGCATCAAGAAAGAATTAAGAAGTGGGAAAAGGGAGAGAGAATTGCCCCTATAACGATAGACTTAGCTTTAACAAGAAGTTGTAATTATGGTTGTCATTTTTGTTACGCTATGGTTCAGGAAAACGATAGATCAACTATCACTAAAGAACATATTGATAGTTTTTTAGAGGATGCCGCAGAAATTGGTGTCAAAGGTATAAGTCTTATTTCAGATGGCGAAAGCACAGTTTCTCCTCTTTACACACATTCAATTGTAAAAGGTGGTACGCTTGGGATATCTATGGCTTCAGGAACTAACGGTTTTTTACTAACACCGGAAAAACTCAATAAAATTTTGCCTCATTTAACATATTTGAGATTTAATATTTCAGCAGGAGAACCGGCAAGGTACGCTGAGATAATGGGTTGTAAAGAAAAATGGTTCCATAAAGTTGTAGAGAATATCAAAAGTGCAGTCAAAATAAAAAAAGAAAATAAACTTAAAGTTACTATAGGTATGCAAATGGTTTTTATGCCTCAATATTATGACCAACTAGTTCCTTTGGCAAAACTTGGAAAAGAATTAAGACCGGACTATTTAGTTATTAAACAATGTAGCGATAATGAAGATGGTTCATTGGGTGTGAAATACAGTGATTATAAAAAACATTTTGAACTTTTAAAAGAAGCAGAGTCATATTCTGATGACGAGTACAAAGTTCACGTTAAGTGGAGCAAAATAGAATCTGAAGGTGTTAGAACATATCAAAGATGCTATGGACCACCTTTTTTCCTACAAGTTTCAGGAAGTGGATTAATCGCTCCTTGCGGTCAATTGTTTAACGAACAATACAAAAAATTTCACATGGGAAATATTACCCAAAAAAGATTTAAAGATATTTGGCAAAGCGATAGATACTGGGAAGTAATGCGCTATTTATCTTCACCAGAATTTAATGCGCAAACTATGTGTGGAAATTTATGTCTTCAAGATAAAGTTAATCAATATCTTGATAATTATGTAAAAGACTCATTTGAAACGAAAAAACCAAAGGGTAAGACGCCTCAACATATAAATTTCATTTAATAATTTTCAATCTTTAAACTTGATTTTCAATAATGTTAAAAATTATAAATAAATTTAGATGAATTTATTGTTAAAAAATTATAGATTTATTAGATGTTTTTTTTAGACTTATTAGAACTTGAAAAAAGATATAATGATGTTTTGATATCAACAGCTAGAGGTTTCGAACTTGATCACGAATTTCTAGAAATATGGGTACCTGGAGTTTTTAAAGAAGAGTCTGTAAAAAATTTTTTTGAAGCGGCAAAAATATATAATGTTGAAAAGAAATTTGGTTTAACGATAAACAAAAAGAGTATTAGCGAAAAAGATCTCGATAAAATAAAGTCTCTGCCTAAAGATTATACAGTTCAAGTTAAAGAAGCAATACTTGAAATAAAGCTTACTTAAAATAATTTATTAAAACTAAATTTGATAATGAATAAGTTAATTAAAAATAAAAAAATTTTAATCACCGGTGCCTCTGGTAGTTTAGGTTCACAATTAGCTAAAGATTTTTCAAAGCTTAATGTTAACTTAATTTTACAAGGAAGATCGCTAACTAAACTTAAAAAAATAAAATTGAAAAATAAAAATCGTCATAGCCTTTTGAGTCTAGATTTTAATCATGAGAATAGTATGACAGAATTAAATAATTTTTTTAAAAATGAATTTTATCCAGACATAGTTGTGCATTGTCTAGGAGGTTCATTTGGTATCAATCGCACATTTAGTAGTAGAGACGATTGGACAAAAGTTTGGAATATGAACTTAGGATATTCTCATGAAATCAATAATACTGTTATCCCAAAAATGGTAAAAAAAAATTGGGGAAGAATAATTCATTTATCATCCATTTCTACTACTTTTATAAAAGGAAACGCTCCCTATATATCAGCGAAATATGCGTTAGAAGGCTATGTAAAATCAGTGAGTAAAGAAATTTCTAAAAATAATGTGATTATGTTGTGTGTATCACCAGGTATTATTGATATAAAAAATAGATATTTCAACAAACTAAAAAAAGAAAAAAAAAATGAATTTAAAAATTTTATGAAAGCACACATTCCTATTAACCGAATGGCTTCACTAAAAGAGATTTCAAATTTAATATTATTTCTATCAAGTGACAATTCTTCATATATGCCAGGTTCTATTGTTAAGATAGATGGTCAAGGAAATTAAATGATTGATTTTAGTAATGGTTATTGTGTCGTAGAAACTAAAAATCTTGAAATTTTAAAAGATTTAAGATCTAAAATTTATGATGAAGTAAAAAAAATATTTAATATTAAAGAGTTAAATATTGATGAGGGATTTAATTTATTTCACAACCATATAAAAAATGAAACAGCAGGTTCTTTGAATTCAAAAAGAATTGAACTTATTAAAAATATAAATAAAAATATTGATATTACATATAAAATTTATGAGGCATTTGAGGATTATATAGTTGAACTTATAGGGCCAGACGTTCTTGGGCAAAAAATTGCTAATTTAGTGATTCAAATTCCTAACGATCAAAATCCAGGAGAAATACACAGAGATGCGCCTGCAAACTCACCTTATGAAATTGTAATGTGGGTTCCTTTAGTAGATAGTTATGGAACCAAAACAATGTCTATTTTAGATTATGAAAATACTAAGATTAATCTAAAAAATTTGAAAGAGAACAATAATTGGGAACAACTAGAAAAAAATGTTTATAATAAATCTCCTCAATTAGATGTAAAATTTGGTCAGGCCCTTATTTTTATGACTAGTTTATTACATGGAGCCAAAATAAATAAAGAAAAAACTACCAGATTTTCCTTAAATACTAGATTTAAAAATATTTTTGCTCCATCTGGATTAAAAAATCAATTACAATTTTTTAAGAAAATAAAGGAGTCAAATTTAGTTAAGTATGGATCACATATAGAATTAGAAGAACTACTTAAATGAAAAATTTCTTCACGTGTATAGACATAACTCTTACTTCACCACAACCTGAACAATTATCACTATGCAGGCAACATGCAATTAATAATGGTGGAGAAGTTGTTTTTTATGGTAGTGAAGATCTATCATGTCATGAAAAACAAAGTTTTATTTTATATAAATTGAAAAAAACAGATAACATTTCAGATGTAGTTTTTTTTACTATCAATCAATTTTGTTATGATACTAAAATAAATATTAAATTAATGAGTGACATCATTAATTCAAATTATGGTTTACATTTTGCCAGAGAAAATTTAATTTTTCAATCAAATGAAGATTTGTATAAATTTAGAGTTGAAATACTCGCATATTTTCATTCATTTAAAAGACTAAGTAAAAGTATAAAATAATTTATAATTCAAAAGAACATTTCTAAAATTTCTTACTTAAATGATAATCAAAAAATATCTTAAAAAAGCTATAAAAGTAACTTTTTATTTATTTTCACCTATTATAATTTTATCAATTTTAATAACTCAACCCTTTATAAAAATAAGATTATCCTACCAATCTTCAGAAAGATTAGGAGATTTTGCTACACATATGGAGGTTTATTTGAGCGAAAAAAAAATTTATAATTCAAAAAATTATTTTGATATATTTATTCTCACAAATATAATTTCGAACGAAACTTTTACTAATTTATTAAAAAAAAAAGTTAGAATAATACCAGATTATATAGCATATCCTGTATTTCATATAATTCAAAAATTGGGAGGTAGATTTAAATTTTTTCAAAATTTTATACTTAATACAAAGTTTGATGATAATAATTTCTCAATAATGAGAACACCTTGTAACTTAATACCAGATGAAAATTTTATAAAAAAAGGAAATGATTTTCTAAAAAGCATAAATGTCCCAAATGATGCCCAAATAATATGCCTAATTGTAAGAGAAAATGCGTATTTAAAAAAAAAATTTCCTAATAAAAATTGGGATTATCACGAATATAGAAATTGCAATATTGAAAATTACAAAATGGCAATTAATGCTGCTACTGAAAGAGGTTATTATGTTTTTAGAATGGGCCAGTATGTAGAAAAAAAAGTTAAAATTGATGGAAATGATAAATTTATCGATTACAGTAGTAATTTTCGTTCAGATTTTCTTGATATTTACTTAGCTTATAGATGTAAATTTTGTATTACAACCTCCACGGGATGGGACTGTGTACCTGCATTTACTTTTAGAAAACCTATCCTTTATACCAATTATACACCGGTTGGAAATTTGTTAACCTATTCTCCTAATTTTCTTTTTTCAATTAAAACACATTACGATTATAAGAACCAAAAAAAATTAAGTTTGAAAGAAATTAGCCAAAGTCCTTTTGCATTTGCAAATAATACAAAATTATTTAAGGAGTCTAATATTGAATTAATTGAAAATAGCCCTGAGGATTTAAAAGATTTAACAATTGAGATGATAGAAAAATTAGATGGAAATATGAAAATTTCAGAGGAAGATGAAAGATTACAAAAAATTTTTTGGAAACAGTACGTAGAATATTTTAACTTGAAAAATATAAAGCCAGAAATATCCAATAAAGTTAATCCCTTGTGGTGTTCATCTAAAAGATTATATAATAATAAAATTATATCGAGATTTGGAAATCAGTTTTTAAAAAAAAACTTATTTCTAGTTGAATGATAACATTTGTGAATTAAATTTAGTTTGTGAAAAAATTTTTTATAACTGGCGGTGAGGGATTTATTGGTTCTCATTTAATTGAGCAAATTATCAAAAATGGTGACCATGTAAATGCTCTGGTTAATTATAATTCATTTGGAAACATTGGATGGTTAGAAAATTGTATGAATCATAAGAATATAAATATTTTCTTTGGGGATTTAAAAGATCCAGACACATACTCAAAATTTTTAGTAAAATCTGATTATGTAATTAATCTTGCATCATTAATTAGTGTTCCATATTCATACACTGCATCGAAATCAAATTTAGAAAACAATATTTTGGGATCTCATTTTTTATACAATTCATGCATAAATTTAAAAATTAAAAAAATAATTCATGTTTCTTCTAGCGAAGTTTATGGCACTCCAAAAAAAATTCCTATTAACGAAACAACAATCTTCAATCCACAATCTCCATACGCTGCAAGTAAAGCAGGAAGCGATCATGTGGCGAAGTCATATTTTTATTCTTATGGTTTGCCAATAGTTATTATACGACCATTTAATAATTTTGGACCAAGACAATCTTCTAGAGCAGTTATACCAACAATAATTTTTCAAGCACTGAAAGGAAATGAGATAAAACTCGGAAATATAAATACTCAAAGAGACTTTTTGTTTGTTGAGGACACAGTTAGAGGATTACTCAGTACAATAAATTGCAACAATAATTTAGCAGGAGAAGAAATTAATTTAGGAACCAACTTTTGTTTTCAGATTAAAGAAATACTAAATTTAATTTCTTTAATAATTAATAAAAAGTTAAAAGTAAAACTTAATAAGAGTAAACTAAGACCAAAAAAAAGTGAAGTTGAGATATTGATTTGTGATTATTCTAAAGCAAAAAGAATTCTTAGATGGGAACCAAAATATAAAGGTAAAAATGGAATGAAGTTAGCACTGACCAAAACTATAAATTGGTATCAAAAAAATTATCAAAATAAATTATTAAATTTTAAATCAAAAAAAGTTTTTTTTAAATAGAATATGATGATAGAAAAAAAAATTTACTCATCAATTTTAAAAGCTTTACCAAAAAAAAATCGATATCCCTTAAGCGAACCCGAAATTAACAATGTTGATAAAAGAATTATTTTAGAGTGTTTAAAAACTGGCTGGGTTTCTTCAAATGGTATATATTTACTTAAATTTAAAAAAAAAATTCAACAAATTTTAAAAAATAAATTTATAGTCCCTGTAATTAATGGTACTTCAGCTTTACATCTTGCCCTAATTGCAGCTAAAATTAAAAAAAATGATGAAGTAATTATTCCAGATTTATCTTATGTTTCAGCAGCTAATTCAATTAAATATTTAGGTGCTACTCCAAATCTTGTAGATATTGAAACAGACAGTTATTCTATATGTCCAAAAAAACTAGAGTTTTACATTAAAAAAATTTGCATAAAAAAAAATGGATTTTTGCTTAATAAGAATACTGGTCGATATATTAAAGCTTTAATTTTAGTCCATGTTTTTGGATATACTGGTAACATAATTAAAATAAAACAATTGTGTAAAAAATATAATTTAAAATTTATTGAGGATTCATCTGAATGTCTTGGTTCTTTTTTTAAAAAAAAACATTTAGGGACATTTGGAGATTTTGGAGTTTTAAGTTTTAATGGTAATAAGATAATTACGACTGGGGGTGGTGGAGCAGTAATATGTAATTCCAAAAAAAATTATAAATTACTAAAACATATTAGTGCAAATAGTAAAATTAATCATAAATGGAAATTTTATCATGATCGTATAGGTTATAATTATAGATTATCAAATTTAGCAGCTTCCTTAGGCTATTCTCAAATCTTAAGGTTAAACTATTTTTTAAAAAAAAGATCTAAATTATATACTAAATATTTAAAATATTTTTCTTCTATAAAAGAAATTCAAATGTATAAACCAATAAAAGACTCTAAACCAAATCATTGGTTAATGTCATTCAGAATTAACAAAAAATATGCAAATCAACAATCAAAGATATTAAGTTACTTAATTAAAAAGAAAATTTTTGTAAGACCTCCTTGGGAATTGATGAGTAGCTTGCCTATGTATAAACGTTGTCCCAAAGATAAAAATATTAATGCTCAAAATGTTCAAAAAACAGTCATTTGTTTACCCTCGAGTTTATGATAAATATAGCTATCTTTTCATCAAATAGGGCAGATCTTTCATTTTTATATAATTTGTGTAGATTATTTGAAAAAAATAACAAATATAAAGTTAAGACCATCTTAAGTGAGACTTCTAAGATAGATTTTAGATATATTAAAAGAAAAAATATTATTCAAGCTAATCTTAAAAATATCAATACAGGAAGATATAATTTAATTAAAATATTGAGTAAATTACTCAATAAATACACAAAGTTGTTAGCAAAAATAAAACCTAAATATTTAATAATCGTAGGAGATCGTTACGAGTCTTTTGCAATGACAATTGTTTGTAATTTTTTGAATATAAAAATTATTCATATTGCAGGAGGAGATATTACAAAAGGTGCTTATGATGATGAAATAAGAACCTATATAAGCAAATCATCATATATAAATTTTGTTACAAATGATGAGTCAAAAAAAAATTTAAAAAATTTAATTAAGGATAACTCAAAAATTTTTGATTATGGTAGTCCATCTTTAGATTATATCAAAGAAATTAGAAATGTTAGCAAAAAAGAAATATCTCAAAGATTAAATCTTTCTTTCAATAAAAATAATATTCTAGTAACTTTTCATCCAGAAACAAAATATTTAAATTCAACTCTAAGAAATTTAAAGAATTTATTAGCATCATTGATAAGTCTTGGAAATGAATATAATATTTATTTTACAGGTTCTAATATCGATACTTTTGGAAAAATATTTAATAAAACAATAAAAGATACAGTTAACAGAAAAAATAACTTTTATTTTTTTTCAAACTTAGGGAGCGAAAACTACATTCAGTTAGCGAAAAATTGCGATATAATTATTGGGAATTCATCCAGCATTGTATATGAGATGCCATTTTTAGGTTTAAAATCTATTTTAGTTGGTCGAAGACAAGATGGAAGATTTATGTCAAATAAGATAACTAAAATTGAGGCAAAAAAAAAAACAATTATTAAAACTATAAAAAAAATTATCAGAAAAAAAAATCCCAAAAAAGAGTTAAAAACATTCGGTAACGGAAACTCCTCAAAGAAGATTTTTAAAAAGATACATAGTCTTATTAATGACAAATAAAATAAATCTTATTGCTGAAATAGGAGTAAATCATAATGGTAAAGTTAATGATGCTAAAAAAATGATTTTATTAGCAAAAAGAGCAAAATGCGATTTTGTAAAATTTCAATTATTTAAAGCTGAAAACTTAGTTAAAAAAAATACAATCTTGGCAAATTATCAAAAGAAGAATTCTTTAAATTCAAAAACTCAATTCGATATGCTCAAGAAGCTACAACTAAATTATAAACAGCTTGAACAGATCAAAAAATTTTGTGACAAAAATAAAATAGAATTTTTGTGTACAGCATTTGATTTAGAGGGAATTAAATATTTAAAAGAAAACCTAAAAATGAAATTTATAAAAATTTCTTCAACTGATTTAGATAATTATCCAATGTTATTTTATGCTGGAAAAAACTTCAACAAAATCTTTTTATCAACTGGTCTTTCAAATATGAAAAAAGTTGAAATGGCTTTAAAAATTTTATGTTATTCACAGAAGCTTCAAAATTTACAGGATTGCTCAAAAAAAATTTTTAAAAATAAAAAAATTGATTATTCTTTAATAAAAAAAAAAGTTGTATTATTTCAATGTACCTCATCTTATCCTTGTAAAGATGAAGAGGTAAATCTTAATGTTTTAGAAACCTATAAAAAAAAATTTAATTTGGAGATTGGTTTCTCTGATCATTCATTAGGGACAGAACTCGCTTTAGTTTCCGTTGGTTTTGGTTGTAGATATATTGAAAAACATTTTACATTAAATAAAAAATCCAAAGGTCCAGACCACGCAACATCGATAAACTATGATGAATTAGAATATTTAAGCACTGCGCTAAAAAAAGCAGGTAAAGCATTGGGAAATTTTAAAAAAAAATTAACTCCTAGTGAAATTAAAAATAAAAAAGCCGTTAAAAAAACTTACTATTTCAAAAATGAGGTTTTGAAAAAATCATATGTTGATTTAGACGATTTAATTTTTAAAAGACCTTTTGAGAAAGAAAATAGTACAAAAATTTTCAAAATTATTGGAAAAAAGTTAAAAAAAAATATTAAAAAAAATTCAATTCTTTAAAAATGAAAGTAGGTATTTTTGCTGATGGAATTTGGGGGCTAAATTTTATAAAATTATTAAGCTCAGATAAAAATTTTATCATTAACTTCGTTGTTTTGAGACAAAAGATTGATCAAAATATATTTAATTACTGTAACAAAAAAAATTTAAAATATTTTAGTTTTAAAAATATTAATAATAAAAAAAATATCAATATTTTAAACAAATTTAATTCAGATATTTCAATTTCAATGTCATATAATCAAATTTTTGATAAGAATTTTCTAAATATTTATAAAAATAGAATTATCAATTGTCATGCAGGAGCATTACCATT
>MDTA01061518.1_pt1 | contig 11828 bp, 9 predicted proteins | sample 811151 | NCBI WGS metagenome assembly MDTA01 (sample SAMN05326648, study PRJNA326480) | marine metagenome | isolation source: seawater | place: Indian Ocean: South | collected 2010 | reverse complement strand
TGATTTAGCCTATAATAATCCAGAAGCTTTCAAATCACTTGTTAAAAAAGTTCAGTTATCAATAAAATAAACTTGTTTTTTATTTTTCAAAGTTAGAGTAAAAACTAGCTGATGGTAGATTTAAGAGAATTAATCCAAAAAGTATTACAAGCTAAAGACAAGCCAGAATTACAAACTCTTAAGACAGAGTTTTTAGGAAAAAACAGTCAATTAAACCAAGAATTTAAAAAACATGGATCTTTGCAAGAAGAGCAAAGAAAAATTAGAGCAGCGTCACTTAATAATGAAAAACAAAAAATAACTGAAGCTATAAATAGTAGATTTAAAGAACTTGAAAAATTAGAAATAAATCAAAAACTTCTAAAGGATAAAGTAGATGTAACATTGCCTGCGAGAGAAAGGCCAAATGGAAAAATACATCCTGTTTCACAAGTTATTGATGAAATTTCTTCAATATTTTCTGAAATAGGTTTTTCTGTAGCTGAAGGTCCAGATGTCGAAACAGAATACAATAATTTTACTGCGTTGAATACTCCAGAAGATCATCCTGCCAGAGATATGCATGATACTTTTTATTTAGATCATAACAAAAAAATCTTATTAAGAACACATACTTCACCTGTACAAGTCAGGACCATGTTAGGTGGCAAGCCACCTTTTAAAATCATAGTGCCAGGAAGAACTTATCGTTGTGATAGTGATCAGACACACGCTCCAATGTTTCATCAACTTGAGGGGCTTCATATTGATAAAGATATTACCATGGGTCATCTTAAAGGCTGTTTAGATTATTTTGTTAAAGAATTTTTTGAAGTTAAAAAAATTAAAATGAGATTTCGACCCAGCCATTTTCCTTTTACAGAACCTTCTGCAGAAGTGGATATAGGTTATAAATTAGAAAATGGTAGAATTATAGTTGGCGAAGGTGATAAGTGGCTTGAGATACTTGGTTGTGGCATGGTTCATCCAAACGTTTTAAAAAATGCAAAAATCGATCCAAAAAAATTTCAAGGTTTCGCATTTGGAATGGGAATTGATAGATTAGCAATGCTTAAGTATGGAATAAATGATCTTAGATCTTTTTTTGAAGCAGATTTCAGATGGTTAAATTATTTTGGATTTGATCCTTTAGATGTTCCAACAAATTACAGAGGATTAAGCAGATGATTATAACTTTGTCTTGGTTAAAAGATCATTTAAATACTAGTGCAAATTTAGAAAAAATAATTGATAAACTTACTGGTATTGGTCTTGAAGTAGAAGGAATTAAAGAAAGTCAAGGTGAACTATCGCATTTTAAAGTTGCGAAAGTTTTAAAAGCAGAAAAACATCCAAATGCAGACAAATTAAAACTTTGTGAAGTAAGTTTAGGAAACAATGAAACTGTAAAAGTTGTATGTGGTGCCACAAATGCCAGAGATGGATTAGTAAGTGTGTATGCCCCTCCTGGTTCAGTCATTCCAAAATCAAAAATGAAATTAAAAATCGCCAAAATAAGAGGTGTAGAGTCGCATGGCATGCTTTGTTCAGAGAGCGAACTAAATATTTCAGATGATAGTGATGGAATAATTGAATTAAAGAATAGAGAAAAAGATATTGGAAAAAATTATTTCAAAAGCAAAGGGGAAAAATCCATAGACCTGTCAATAACGCCAAATAGACCAGATTGTTTAGGAGTAAGAGGAATTGCCAGAGATTTAGCCTCAGCTGGGCTAGGCAAACTTTCTAATTTGAAAAAAATAAAAATTAAACAAAATTTTTCCCAACCAATTAAAATTTCTATTACCAATGAGAAAAACCAAGGATGCATGTCATTTGGTGCATGCTATATAAGGGGTATTAAAAATAAAGAAAGCCCAAAATGGCTGAAAGAAAAAATAATTTCTCTTGGTCTTAAACCAATATCTGCAGTAGTTGATATTACAAATTATGTAATGTTAGATCTTAACAGACCTTTACATGCTTATGATGCAGATAAAATAAATAAAGAAATTATAGTTAGAAACTCAAAATCAGAAGAAAGCTTTCAAGCTTTAGATGGAAAACAATATAAATTAAAAAATAATATGTGTGTTATCTCAGATAAGTCTGGACCTTTAGGACTCGGCGGCATTATCGGAGGAACTCGCTCTGGAACTGAATTTGAGACAAAAAATATACTTTTAGAAGCTGCATATTTTTATCCATCTTCAATAAGAAAAACAGCAAATATTTTAGATATAGAAACAGATGCAAAGTATAGATTTGAAAGAGGAATAGATCCAAATTCAATTCAAGATGGACTTAAGATTGCAACTAATCTTATAATAAAAATTTGCGGAGGAGAAGCTAGCAAATTTTCCATAACTGGAAAAATAAAAATGAAAAATACATTAATTAATATTGATAATAATAAATTTAAGAAAATTATAGGAATTCCAATTCCATCAAGTGAAACAAAAAAAATTCTTAACTCATTGGGATTTAAAACAAAAATTTCTAAAAAAAGTTTAAAAGTTGAAGTCCCATCCTGGAGACCAGATATTAAACAAGATATTGATATAATTGAGGAACTTATAAGGATAAAAGGTTTTGATAAGATTTCTTTAATACATCCTGAAAGAAAAAGATTTAAAGAAACCCTTAATTTCAGCCAGAAAATATTTCATCTTTCACAAAGAGCTGTGGCAACAAAGGGATATCTTGAGGCAATTACTTGGTCATTTACAGACTCCCGGATTGATAAATATTTTTCTCAAGGTAAAAAAGAAATCGAAATCACAAATCCCATTTCTAGTGATTTAAATGTTTTAAGAAGATCCATATTTTCAAATTTAATAATATATTTAAAAAAAAACCAAGACAGAGGTTATCCCGATATTTCATTGTTTGAGATTGGACCAACTTTTTCTGGTAACAAACCAGGAGAACAGCAGGTAGTACTGGGCGGTTTGAAATCGGGTGTTTTCAATAGAAAAAGTTGGGATTCTAAATCAAGAAATTTAGATGTTTTTGACGTTAAAGCAGACGTAATAAAAACTTTGACAGAGCTGGGTATTCAAGAAGATGATTTGAATATAAGTAACAAAACTATTGATTATTATAATCCAGTAAGATCAGGATCTGTAAATTTTAGATCGTCAAATGGTCCACAATTAGCATTATTCGGTGAAATACATCCAGCTATTGTATCAAATATAGATTTAAAAGAAAAAAATGTTTGTGGATTTGAAATTTTTCTAAAAAATATTCCTGAACCAGAAAAAAAGCATCGGTTAAACAGAAGAAATTATTTAGTATCAGAATTTCAAAAATCTGAAAGAGATTTTGCATTTGTAATAAACAAAAATATCAAAGCTGGAGATATACAAAAAATAATTAGAGAGGTTGATCAAACTTTAATTAAAAAAGTTTTAATATTCGATATTTTTGAGGGCGGTAATATGCCTGAGGAAAAAAAATCTATTGCAGTTAATGTTACAATTCAATCTATGAACAAAACTCTTTCAGAAAAAGACATAAATGAAGTGAGTCAAAAAATAATAAACATTGTTAAAGCTAAAGTTGGCGGAACAATAAGATCCTAATGTCAGATATCAATAAAGTAAGAAATTTTGCGATAATCGCACATATTGATCATGGTAAATCTACAATTGCAGACAGAATGATCCAAATTTGTGGAGGGCTTTCGAAGCGAGAAATGAAAGAGCAGGTTTTGGACTCCATGGACATAGAAAGAGAAAGAGGCATTACAATCAAGGCCCAAACAGTAAAATTAAATTATAAATCACAAGATGGAAAAGAATATATCTTAAATATTATTGATACACCTGGGCATGTAGATTTTAGTTATGAAGTAAGTCGTTCATTACTAGCATGTGAAGGATCCGTATTAATTGTAGATAGTTCTCAAGGTGTTGAAGCACAAACCTTGGCTAATGTATATCAAGCACTTGATATAAATCATCATATTATTCCAGTGTTAAATAAAATAGATCTTCCAGCATCAGACATAGAAAAAGTAAAAAAACAAATAGAAGATGTTATAGGTATTGAAACATCTAAAGCGATATCTTGTTCAGGTAAAACAGGAGAAGGCGTAAAAGAAATTTTAGAGGCAATAGTAAAAGATCTTCCTCCACCAAAAGGTGATCAATCATTTAAACTCAAATCATTACTAGTCGATAGTTGGTACGATAGTTATTTGGGAGTAGTGATTCTTGTGAGAGTTTTAGACGGAAAAATAAAAAAAGGTATGAAAATAAAGTTGATGTCTACTGGCCAAGATTATGAGATAGAAAAAGTTGGTGTTTTTACTCCTAAGCCAAAAGATATAAATGAGCTAAATTCAGGAGAGATTGGATTTATTATTACTGGAATAAAAAGTCTGTCTGAAACAAAAGTAGGAGACACAATTTGCGATGCGAGTAATCCACTAAACAAACCATTGCCCGGATTTAAGCCAAGTAAACCAGTTGTATTTTGTGGTTTATTTCCAGTTGATAGTTCAGAATATCAAAAATTAAAAGATGGTCTTGGAAAACTTAAATTGAATGATGCAAGTTTTTCATTTGAACCAGAGTCATCCAGCGCTTTAGGTTTAGGTTTTAGATGTGGTTTCTTGGGTTTACTTCATCTCGAAATTATTACACAAAGATTAGAACGCGAGTTCGATATAAATTTAATAACAACAACTCCAGGTGTGGTTTATAAAGTCAATAAGATTAATGGTGACATAGAGGATTTACAAAATCCAACCACGATGCCAAATCCTTCACAGATTAAATATATTGAGGAACCATGGATCAGAGCCACAATTATAACTCCTGATGAATATTTATGATCTATCATTAAAATTTGTCAAGATAAACGTGGTATTCAAAAAGATTTATCTTATTCTGGTAATAGGGCAGTTTTGGTTTATGAACTTCCTCTTAATGAAGTTGTTTTTGATTTTTACGATAAATTAAAATCTATCACTAGAGGTTATGCAAGTTTTGATTACGAGATTACAGGTTATAGAGAAGGTGATTTAGTTAAGCTTGGAATTTTAGTTAATAATGAACCTGTAGATGCCTTATCTATGATAATTCACAAGGCATTCGCACAAAATCAAGGCAGATTAGTTTGTGAAAAATTAAAAGATTTAATTCCAAGACATAATTTCATGATACCTATTCAAGCAGCTATTGGGGGAAAAATTGTAGCACGAGAAAGTATAAAGGGGTTTAAAAAGGATGTTTTAACCAAAATTCATGGAGGAGGAGCTAGAGATCGTAAAAGAAAACTACTAGAAAAACAAAAAAAAGGAAAATCAAGAGCTAAGCAGTTTGGAAAAGTTGAAATACCACAAGAGGCTTTCATCGGTATTTTGAAGATCAATAAGGAAACTTAATGAAAAGCAAACTATTTATTATCTCTAACGAAAGTATTTATCACTCGCAAAATAATTTTTTTTGTGACAACCTTGACATGAAATCAACACCAGAAGGTCTTAATAATTCATTTGATATAAGTATTATAGCAAGAAGTTCAAAAAAAATTCGAGCACACAAAATAGATTTAAAAAATATTAGAATTTGTAAAAACATTTTTAGTTTTATCTTTTCTATTTTTAGATCTTTTAAAAATAAAAATAGCAGATATTTGCTAATTTCAATTTCTCCATTTACTTTTATCTCATGTGTAATTCTTGCAATTTTGAGAAAAAAACCAATAGTGTTTTTAAGAAGTGACGGATATGAGGAATATAGAGCAATATTTGGTTTTGCAGGACCAATTATTTATCATTTTATGTTTTTTATAGTTTCGAAAATTTCTCGATTGATAGGTTGTGGGGATAAAGTGTTGAGGAATCAAAGGGGGCATATAGTCTATCCATCTCAACTTTCTGAAAAATGGTTTTTGAATAAATCAGAGCCTGATTTAGCAAAAATAAAATTACTTTATATTGGGAGAATAAGGGTTGAGAAGGGTGTATTCTTTTTTTTAAATATGATGAAAGAGATAAATCAAGACATCACTTTAACTGTAGTCGGAAAAGAAAAAATTTTTGAAGAAAAAAATTATAGAGAAAATATTAGTTTTCATGATATAGAAACTTCAGATGACAGGTTAATAAACTATTATGATAATCATAATATTTTTGTTTTACCTTCTTATACAGAAGGTTACCCAATGGTTATTTTAGAGTCTTTGGCCAGAGAGAGACCTATTATTATATTCAATGAAATTGAGCACATTGTTGGAAATAGAAAAGGAATTTTTATTTCTAATCGAAGTATAGAAAGTTTTTTAGATAAAGTAAATTACATAAAAGATAATTATAAAAAAATACAAGAAGAGATGAAAAAAAATAATTTACCTTCTAAAAAGGAATTTTTAATAGAGCTTAAAAAATCTATTTTAAATCAAAGTTAAGGAGAGATGGCTGAGCGGTTTAAAGCGCACGCTTGGAAAGTGTGTAAACGGGAAACCGTTTCGTGGGTTCGAATCCCACTCTCTCCGCCATTTATTATAAAATTTAAACAACTCAGGGTATAATCGAGATTAATTTTCAGAACAAATATTTGTCTCCCAAATAAAATATAAGCCCAATTGCTATTCCTAATAAAATATAATGCATATTAATACCTCCTAATACTTGTAATTTTTAAATTAGCAGTTCTTTTAATTCTTTCAATTGTCTTTTTAATGTCCATAACAACCACTTTTTTCATTGGTCCATAAGCGTGAATTAATTTTTTTTTTGACAAAACAATCGCAACATGACCTTTCCAAAATATCATATCATTTCTTTTTATGTTTTTGATTTTTACTTTTTTCTTAAAAAACTTTTCTTGATCTTTCGAGTCTCTTGGACAATATTTATTGTTATGATTAAAAAAGATCTGAACTAAAGCGGAGCAATCAATACCTTTGTAGCTTTTTCCACCCCATAAATATCTTATATTCTTAAATATTTTTACATCTTTAAAAATATTTCTATTCTTAGAACTAATTTTTTTAATATCTGATATCTTAATCCAATACTTATTAAACCGTACAAAATTTCTTTTTTTTTCTAATATTTTTATCCTAGAATCATAAGGAAGAAATTTGTTTAATTTTTTTTTAGAATCTGGTTTGTTAAAAAGTCTCGCTTTCAAAGTAGAGATCTTATAGTTTGGTATAATTGGTTTGGTAAAATTCTTATTTTTTATATAACCCACATAACCATCTTTTTTAATTTTAATTTTTTTCCAATTTTTATTTTTTTTAATTATTTTAAAATTATCACCATAAAGAAGCTGTGTATCTATTGGGGATCTAATACTCTTTTTTTGATAAAGATTTACTATTGGAAAATTATTTCCAAAACTATTTTTCACTTAATTTTATATCGTTTTTTATAATATAGAGGAAAATTAATGAGGGTATTACCATAAGAGCTGTAATGATAAAAAATACTCCCCAATCTCCATTAAGCCAATCTACCATTGCTCCTGATGAGGCTGCTAATGTAGTCCGCCCGGCTGTTCCGATAGAAGCAAGTAGCGCATACTGTGTAGCTGTATATGTTCTGTCTACTAGCATAGAAATAAAAGCAACAAAAGCAACAGTGGCAAACGCTGCAGCCATATCATCAAAAATTACTGCTATTGCAAAAAGCCATTCAGATTTCCCTGACCAAGCTAGCAGAGAGAACAAAAGGTTAGTAGATGCCATTAGAATTCCTGAAACAAACATGGCTTTAATTACACCAGATCTAATTGCAAAAAGACCACCCAAAAGTGTAAAAACAACCGTAGTAATCCATCCTAAACCTTTGGAATAAATTGCTATATCGCCTTTTGAAAATCCTATTTCTTTATAGAATATTATCGACATTCGTCCAAGGAAAGCCTCTCCAATTTTGAAAAGAAATACAAACGCTAAAATTCCCATAGCAATTTTAAAACCATTCTTTTTAAAAAAACTAATTATAGGTCCTGCGATGGTCCCACCAATCCATGCTGCTGACTTTGTGGCAAAATTTGAACCACCAAGTTTATTTTGTATCATTTCGTCTGTTCTTCTTTGTGTTTCCTGTCTTTCAGTAGGAGGCGCTTCATGAACAAACATTAAAGCAATATTACAGGCGATAATAACGATACCAAGAATTAAAAAGGTTAACTGCCAATAGTTTTCAAATCCAACATTTTGAAAATATTCTGCAGAATTCAGTGCAATTACACCGCCAAGTTTATAACCAGTCCACCAACCTACAACAGCTACGGCAGCTCCAGCTTGCATTGATTTTCCTTCATCTTTTCCTATTTGTTCAATTCTTAAAGCATCCACAGTGATATCTTGAGTTGCCGAAGCTATTGCAATAACTAGTCCTGCAGTAATAACTAAGGCAAGATTTGCAGTTGGATCTAAAAGATTCCAAAAAATTAAACTAAGCAATATTACAATTTGCATAATTATAATCCAACCACGACGATGTCCAACTTTATTAGTTAACCAAGGAATACGAATTCTATCAATTAAAGGTGCCCATAAATAATTGAAAGCATAAACAGCAAAAATTAAACCAGCCCAACCAATTGTACTTCTGCTCAAACCCTCTTCTTTAAGCCAAAGACTCAAACTACTTCCTATAAGCACCCACGGAAATCCACTAATGACACCTAGAAGCAATATTCTAAGCATTCTTATATCAAGATAAATTTTGAAAGATTCACTAAAACTTTGTTTTTGATAAATTTGCATAAGCTATATTATTTATAAACTATTTTACTGTCTCCAGAAAGACGGTAAAAAAAGAACTAAAACCGCGAAAATCTCTAATCTACCAAGAAGCATTGCAAATGATAATATCCATTTTGAAATATCTGATACCTCATTAAAGTTTCCATTTGGACCTATCATATCACCGAGACCTGGACCAACGTTAGATATAGATGTAGCGGCTCCTGAAATAGCAGATAAGAAATCAAGACCAGAAACAGAAAGCAACATTGCTATGATTAAAAATAAAAATAAATATGAAAATATAAAAATTATTACTGAATTAATAAAATTATCTTCAATTTTTTTATTATTATAATTTACAATTAAAACACTATTTGGGTAAATTAGTTTTTTTATTTGATTTCCAACAAAGAGAAATAATATTTGTAATCTAAATATTTTTATTCCACATGTTTTAGATCCTGCGCACCCACCAACAAACATTAAAAATATAAAAAATATAAGTGGAAATTCACCCCAAAGACCAAAATCATCTGTTACATATCCCGTTCCAGAAAGAATTGAAATTACGTTAAATGATGAAATTCTCAAATTATCCAAAGCAGAATATTCACTTTTATTTAAAAATAAATAAATAAACATTATAAAAATTGAGACTAATAAAAGATAAATAAAACCTCTTATTTGGACATCTTGATAAAAGATTTTTTTATTTCCTTTTACAAATTTTATGTAAGTAATAAATGGTATACTTCCCAAAATAATAAAAATTATCGACGTAAATTCAATACGAGGACTTTTAAAAAAACCAATTGACTCATTATGAGTAGAAAAACCACCTGTAGCAAGAGTGGTTAATGCATGGGCAACACTATCAAAAATAGTCATACCTAATACCCAATAAATAAAACCACAGGCAAATGTTAAAATACTGTAAATAGAAATTATAGTGAAAGCTACCTCAATTGTTTTTGGAAGTATCTTTTCAGATCCTGACGTGTCAGTTTTGAAGACCTGCATGCCACCAACTTTTAAAAGAGGCATAACGGTTGTTGCCATTACAATTATACCAATTCCACCTAACCACTGCATAATTGCTCGCCAAAGCAGAATACTTTTTGGTGTACTATCTAGATCAATAATTGTTGTAGATCCCGTTGTTGTTATTCCTGACATGCTTTCAAAAAAAGCTTCACTAAAAGATAAGTTCAAACCTGATAATAAAAAAGGCAGACTTCCAAATAACGCAATGCTTGCCCAAGATAACGTTGAAAAAAGAAATGCCTGTTGAAGGTTAAGTTGATTATCTTTTTTAAGACTTGCAAGGATTGTTAATACACCAATGAAAATTGTAATAATTGAAGACGAAAAAAAACTATTACTATTTTCATTGTAAATAAGCTGAACAGCATAGGGTATCATCATGAACACACCTAGTACCAATAACAAGATACCAACAATAAAAAAAACAGTTTTATTTGATGCCATAGAGTTTGAGACAATATTTAAATAGAAATAAAATTCAACTTATTATAAACCTTTATAATGCTTGAGTCTGAACTAATTCAATCAACATCTTCTTGGCCTTTTGTTGAGATAAGGAAACTTCTTAAAGAAAGAAAAGAAATTATTAAGAAAAAAAATAAAATTATTTTTCAGACAGGTTACGGACCAAGTGGATTACCACATATCGGAACTTTTGGAGAGGTTTCAAGAACGTCTATGATGATAAATGCTTTAAATCATATTCAAAAAATTCAGTCCGAATTAATTACCTTTTCAGATGATATGGATGGCCTTAGAAAAATTCCAGAAAATATTCCAAATGATAAAATTCTTCAAAAGAATCTCGGAAAACCTCTTACAAGTATTCCAGATCCTTTCAAAAAGTACAAAAGTTTTGGAGAGCATAATAATATGATGTTGATTCAGTTTTTAAATAAATTTAAATTCAAATTTCATTTTAAGAGTTCTACTGAAAATTATACAAAAGGTATCTTCAATAGTTCTATTATAAGAATATTAGAAAAATATGAAGACATCATGAATATAATACTTCCAACACTAAGAAGTGAAAGACGTAAAACTTACAGCCCATTTTTACCAATATGTCCAAATACTGGTAAGGTACTAGAAATTCCAGTTTTAGAAATAAATAAAAAGAATAATAAAATAATTTTTGATAATAATGGAAAAAAACTTGAGACAAGTATTCTTGATGGAAATTGTAAATTACAATGGAAAGTTGATTGGGCAATGAGGTGGTTTGCATTTGATGTTGATTTTGAAATGTATGGCAAAGATTTAATTGAAAGTGCAATTATATCTGGAAAAATTTGTAAAACTTTAGGAAAAAAACCGCCAAATGGTTTTGCCTATGAATTATTTTTAGACGAAAAAGGAGAAAAAATATCTAAATCCAAAGGTAATGGAATAACAATAGACGAATGGTTAAGATACGCATCACCAGAAAGTTTGTCTCTTTATATGTATCAAAACCCTAAAAGAGCTAAAAAACTTTATCCTGAGGTTGTACCTAAAGCAGTAGATGAATATTTATCTTTAATAGATAAATTTTTAAATCAAAAACCAAAAGATAAAATATTAAACCCTGTTTGGCATATACATAATGGTTCGCCACCAAGTGAAAAAGTTGTGATGCCTTTTTCAATGCTTCTAAATATAGTTGGATCAAGTAATGCAAAAAATAAAGACGTACTATGGAAGTTTATAAAAAAATTTCACAAAGAATTGGATCCATCTACACATAAAATTTTTGATGAGCTAACTAAATATGCAATCAATTATTTTATAGACAGAGTAGAACCAACTAAAAAATATAAAAAACCAGATGATAATGAAAAAAAAGCACTACAAAATCTTATAAACAATTTGAAAAAAGTACCTCAAAATGCTGATGCAGAAGAAATTCAGACTTTGATCTATACAGCTGGTAAGGAAAATGGTTATAGCGATAATTTAAGAAACTGGTTCAAATTAATTTACGAGGTTACTTTTGGAGAAGAAAATGGACCTAGAATGGGCTTTTTTATAAGTTTTTTTGGAGTAAAAGAGACAATTGATTTAATGGAAAAAAAGTTGAAAATATAATTTTAATGTTTTCTTTATTA
>MDTA01020295.1_pt1 | contig 11828 bp, 15 predicted proteins | sample 811151 | NCBI WGS metagenome assembly MDTA01 (sample SAMN05326648, study PRJNA326480) | marine metagenome | isolation source: seawater | place: Indian Ocean: South | collected 2010 | reverse complement strand
TTAGAGGGAATGATTAGAGATAGGAATATTAGTATAAACTTAAACAAACTAATTGATAAAAAAAAAACAATTTGGAGCGCCTTTTTAAAATCGAATAAAAAACCTTTGATTAATGAAGTAATTTCTTTTCCTTTTGACCTGAAAGCTGAGATTATAGATATTTTGCAAAATAATAACACAAATTCTTTTCTTATTAAATTTAATTGCAAATTGGATAAATTTAAAAAAATAATTAACAAATTTGGTAAGATACCTTTACCACCATACATAAAAAAAATTAGAAAAATCAACAAAAATGATTTCGAAGATTATCAAACTATTTTTGCAAAAAAAGAAGGAGCTGTTGCTGCGCCAACAGCTAGTTTACATTTTTCAAAAAAATTAATAACAGAATTAAAAAAAAAAATAAATTTTGTTTACATCACTCTTCATGTAAATGGTGGAACATTTTTACCAATAAAAACTGAAAATATTTTTGAACATAATATGCATAGTGAATTTGGAACTATTTCAAAAAAATCAGCGGCAGCAATAAATAAATATAGAAAAAAGGGAGGAAGAATAATTGCAGTTGGTACTACAGTTCTAAGATTATTAGAATCATCGAAGGACGATAATGGGGAAATAAAAGAATTCAATGGTGAAACTGATATATATTTAAAACCAGGATCTAATATTAATTCAGTTGATGGGTTGATTACAAACTTTCATACACCTAAATCTACATTACTACTTTTAGTTTATGCATTCATTGGTAAACAAAAAACAAAAAAACTTTACAAATATGCAATCAAAAAGGAATTAAGGTTTTTTTCATATGGAGATGCTTGTTTATTATGGAAAACATAAAACCATTTAATTTCAAGTTAGAGGCTAATGATGGAGAAGCTAGAGCTGGAATAATAGAAACTATTCATGGCAATATAAAGACACCGGTATTCATGCCTGTAGGAACCGCAGCTTCAGTTAAAGCTATTTTTCCAAAAGATCTTTTAGAACTTAAAATTGAAATAATTTTAGCTAATACATATCATTTAATGTTAAGACCTGGTGAAGGACTAATAAAAAAATTTTCAGGATTACAAAAATTTATGAATTGGAAAAAACCAATTTTAACCGACTCAGGAGTATTTCAAGTATGGTCATTATCAAAGTTAAGAAATATAAAAGAAAAAGGAATTGAGTTTTCTTCGCATATTGATGGAAAAAAATATAAACTTACTCCAGAAAGTTCAATTTTAATTCAAGAAGAATTAAATTCCACAATATCAATGGTTCTTGATGAATGCACTGAATATCCTGCAACATATACTAGGTCAAAAGAATCAATGGAGCTAAGCATGAGATGGGCAGAGCGATGCAAAAAAGCTTTTACTAAAAGAAAGGGTTATGGATTGTTTGGAATAATTCAGGGGGGAATGTTCAGTGATTTAAGAAAAGAAAGTACTAATATATTAAATGAAATAGAATTTGATGGTTATGCATTGGGAGGACTTTCAGTCGGTGAAAATCATGAAGAAATGATTCATGTAGTAAAAGAAACTACTCAATACATGGTAAAAAAAAAACCTAGATATGTTATGGGTGTTGGAAGACCAATTGATATATTTAACTCAGTCGAAAATGGAATAGATATGTTTGACTGCGTTTTACCAACAAGATTTGGAAGAAATGGGAGAGCATTTACGGATGAGGGTGAAATTAATTTGCGTAATGCTAAATATGCTAATGATAAAAGTTTACTTGACGAGACAATTGATTGTTATGCATCAACTAACTTTTCAAAATCTTATCTTCATCATTTGACAAAAAGTAATGAAATTTTATCATCAATGATATTAAGCTTACATAACATCGCTTATTATAAAAAAATGATGGATGAAATAAGAATTTCAATTATTAATAAAAATTTCAAAAACTTAAAAAAAAAATATTTAAAAAATCATGAGTCGTTTAAAAAAAACTAAATATCTTGGAAAAATAAAAAAAAGTTCAAGTACACCAGATAATTTTGAGTTGGACAGTGTGCCAAACCCTCATCCAAAAAGTAATTATGTTGTAAGGTTGACAGCTCCTGAATTTACATCAATTTGTCCAGTTACTGGTCAGCCAGATTTTGGAATAATAATCATTGATTATGTACCAAATAAGTTAATTGTTGAGAGTAAATCTTTTAAACTGTTTTTATTTGCTTTTAGAAATTACGGGGGGTTTCATGAGGAATGTACTATAAAAATTGCTAAATTAATTGAGAAATCTATAAAACCTAAGTGGCTTAGGATCGCTGGATTCTGGAACCCTAGGGGTGGTATACCTATAGATATTTTTTATCAAAATGGTAAAAAACCAAATGACATTTATTTAGAAGATTTTAAGATTAAAACATATTCAGGAAGATAATATTAAAAAATTTTAATTCTTTATAATAATCTAGTCACCTTCAAAAATACATCCACCAATTCTTGGTCGATAAATTTCAATACTCGTTAAATTTATAATCTTTTTTTTTATTTTTTTCCAAAACCATTTAGCTATATTCTCAGCTGTTGGGTTTTCTAAGCCGGGAATTTCATTCAATGTTTTATGGTCAAGTTTATTTACAATAGGAACAATAATTTTATCAATTTCATCATAATTGATTATCCAATTGTTTTTTTTATCTGGATCTCCAGATATTTTTATAATCATTTCATAACTATGACCATGAACTTTTGCATATTTATGAGTTTTTTTGAAATTGGGCATGTAGTGAGCGGCATCAAAAAAATATTTTTTATAAATAATCATTAACTTATTCCTAAAGATTTATGAATCTGAAAACTAGGAAACCATGGTTTATGAGATTTGCAATAATTAATTGTTTTCATCACATTAAGTTGTTTAAACTCATTAGCCATAGGTTGAAGAAAAAAATATTTAAATTTGAGATCCAATACTTTTTTCAAATTAATTTTATTTTGTGGATACACAACTTTTAGTTCATCTCCATTTTTTAAGTTCCAATTAGCATTCTCTTTTGGACTAACAACAATCCAATCAAATTTTAATTTTGTTTTAATAGTTCCATTAGTTTCTACAGCAATGTAAAAGTTTTTATTTTTTAGTTGTTTTATTAATTTTTCATCAACTTGTAATAAGGGTTCGCCTCCAGTTAAAACAACAAACTTCTCATGATGTGATTTACCCCTTTCCCATATTTCAACAGTTTTTTTTATAAGATCGTCTAGTTTATACTCTCCTCCGTTTTCACCATTTATACCGACAAAGTCAGTGTCACAAAAATTACAAATTGCTTTTTTTCTGAATTTCTTAATTCCATTCCATAAGTTACACCCAGAAAAGCGAATAAAGACTGCATTCTTTCCCGAATGAAAACCTTCACCTTGAATTGATCTAAAAATTTCTTTAACTTTATACATATTTTTAATTATCATCTAAATTGGCTTCATCAAAACCTTTTTTTCTCAAAAGACAAGCATCACATAGACCGCATTTTTGCATATTTATTGGATTATAACAGCTTGAAGTTTTAGAAAAATCAACACCGTTATTTTTTCCAATTAATACTATTTCTTTTTTATCTAATTTTTGTAATGGTGCAATAATTCTAAATTTTTTTCCCTGAACACCTTTTTTTGTAGACATATTAATTGTTTTTTCAAAGATTTTAATGAATTCTTCTCTGCAGTCAGGATAACCTGAATAATCAACGGAGTTTACACCTATATAAATATCTTCTATATCTAGATACTCAGCATAACCTGCTGCAAATGAGAGGAAAATTATATTTCTTCCTGGAACATATGTCACAGGAATATCATTTGGTATTAAATCTACATTTTCATTTTTAGGAACATCAATTTTATCCGTAAGAGCTGAACCACCATACAAGTCAATTTTAAAAATTTTATGAGATTTACAGTTAAATTTTTTTGCTTGCCATTTTGCGAAATCAAGTTCGACTTTATGTCTTTGACCATAGTCAAATGTCATGGCATGGATCTCAATATTAGATTTTTTACAAATTGATAAAGTAACAGTTGAATCAAGTCCACCGCTTAATAAAATCAAACCTTTTTTTACTTTATCCATATTTTTTTTCATTTATTCTTATTAACATAATAAAACAATGAAAAATTTAAAAAAAAAGATAAATAAAAAAATTTCTGAATTAGGTTTTGATGTGATCGGTTATACTCAACCAACTGTTGATACCAAAACAAGAATTGAATATAAAGAATTCTTAAAAAAAAAATTTCATGGTCAAATGGGCTGGCTTGAAAATCATTTTGAAAAAAAAATAAATCCAAAAAAAGTATGGGATAAGGTTAAAACAGTAATGGTTATAGGATTAAATTATGCTCCAGAATTTAATCCATTAATAAAAAACAGTTTAAAAGAAAAAGCAAATATTAGTGTTTATGCGCATCAAAGGGATTACCATGATGTTATTGGTGAGAAACTTGAAGAGTTTAAAAGTTGGTTGTTTACAAAACATAAATTAGATTCAAAATTTTTTGTTGACAGTTCACCAGTAATGGAAAAATATTTTGCAAAAAAAACTAAAGTTGGCTGGTTAGGTAAGCATACCAACATTGTTTCTAAAGAATATGGATCATGGTTATTCCTTTCAGAAATTTTTTTACCAATAAATTTAAAAGTTGAAAAAAAAAATAATGATAATTGTGGTACATGTAGAAGTTGTATTGATATTTGTCCTACTAACGCAATTATTTCAGATTATAAAATTGATGCCAGAAAATGTATTTCATATTTAACAATTGAACATAAAGGTCCTGTTCCAATAAGTATTCGAAACAAAATTGGAAATAAAATTTACGGTTGTGATGATTGCTTATCTGTATGCCCTTGGAATAAATTTGCAAAACCAACTAAAAATAAGAATTTGATTCCTAATGAAAATTATAAAAGTTTAAATTTCTTTTTAGATTTTGATAAGCAAAAATTTCAAAAATATTTTTGTGATTCTCCCGTAAAAAGGATTGGATGGATAAGTTTCTTAAGGAATGTAATTATTGCCACAGGTAATAGTAATTCATTAAGTTTTAAAAAAAAATTGGAAAAATATTTAAATCACGAAAGTCCTATTATCAGAGGTGCTTCAACTTGGTCTTTGGGAAAGTTCACATCTAAGAACCAAATAAAAAAACTATTAAAAGAAGAAAAAAATGAATATGTGTTATTTGAGTTAAATAGCCTTAGCTAAATTCTCTAGTCCATCAAGCATATTTTCTAAGATTCCTTCATCAGAGGAAGAATGACCGGCAGTGTTAACAATTATTAATTTTGATTTTTTCCAGTTCTTATGAAGTGAATAAGCATTATTAGGTGGACAAATAAGATCGTATCTACCTTGGACAATTAAACCTGGTATATGATTTAAAATTTTAGAAGATTTAACTATATAGTCATCTTCCATGAAAAAGTTATTTTTAATGTAATGTAGTTCCATGAAAGGTGAATTAGGAAGTCCTTGTCTTTTTGTAATACTTTTTATATTTTCAAAATTTGAATTCTCAGGATTAATTTGAGATAGGATTCTCTCATAGTCATGCCACAACCATGAATGTAGTTTAGAGTTTTTTTTAACAATCTTTTCGTAGTAAAAATTTATAAAATCAGAATCTTCATCAACTTTATCCATAAAATCATGATGTAATTTTGGTGCAAAAATTTTCGGTCCGTCGTTGAATGCCCAATTTATTTCTCTCATTGTCCCTAAAAAGACAGATCTTAAAAGAATTGCAGAAATATTTTTTGAGTAATTAATGGCATATTTTAAAGCTAAGGTCGCTCCCCAAGAACCGCCTACAATAATGAATTTTTTAATGTTTAAAAAATCTCTTATTCTTTCTATATCATTAACTAAATTATCTGTATTATTCCCTATTAAAGACCTATATGGAGTACTTCTTCCACACCCTCTTTGATCAAAAATGATTGATTTAAAAATTTTAGGGTTAAATAAAGAATGGTGTTCATTCCTGCAGTGACCCCCTGGGCCTCCATGACAAAAGATTACTGGTATTCCCTCTTTGCTTCCGCTTACCTCAACATAAATTTTATTACCATCACCAACATCAATATTATACATTTCAGGTAAGTTTAAATGTTTAAATAATTTACTTTTCATTTCTTTTTTACTATTTTATAAATATGGAGAAATTTGAAAATTTTAATGAATTAATTTTAGCATTAATGTTATGGATAACAAGTAATACAAATTATATTAATCCTAAACAAACACCAAATATTGAGTTTATTGAACAAAGTAAACTATCTGAACTAGCTTGTGGGAATAGAAATTGCGAAATTATGGCATATACCCCTAATGTACCAAAATATAAAATTTATCTTGCTAAAAATTTAGATCCGATGACAGATGTATGTCATAGAGGGGTTTTATTACATGAATTAATTCATGTTCTACAAGAAGATCAAAACATATTTGTTGATTATGATGAAAGAACGAAAAAGCACCTAAGAGAAATGGATGCATTAGTTAATCATAATATTTACTTAAGCAGATTTGGAAAAAAAATTCTTTACAGTAACGGTTTTGCTGCAAAATTTAAAACCAACAAAGAAAATACGTTATATTGTTAATTTCTTAAATTTTCCGCAATTGCATCATAACCTATATAACCAAAGAAAATTTCGTCATTGATAATAAAAACAGGTGTCCCTCTCAACTTTAAATTTTTGGCTAATTCTAAATCTTTATTAAGCAGGTTCGTTACAAAGTCCTTTTTAATCTCTTCTTCTATTTTTTGGTAATCATAGTCTAGATCAATTAAAATTTCTTTAATTTTATCTTCTTTTATTGGTCTCGAATTTTGGAGTAATTTATCATTAAATATGTTGAATTTATTATTATCATCTTTAGCGATAAAGTACGAGATTCTAGCTAGTTTTTCTGATAAAGGAGATAATATTGGGAAATTTTTATATATTATTTTAACATTTGGAAAATTTTTTTTTACTCTCAAAATATCTTTATGTGCTTTTTTACAATATGAACAATTATAGTCTGAAAACTTAACTATTGAAATTTTTGAGTTTTTTTCTCCTGCATATAGCCCATTAGAATCATCATAAATTAAATTATTAAAACTTTTAACCTTCTCTTTTACTTTGTCATTTTCCTCTTTTTCCCTTTTTATTTCATAGTTTTCTAAAGATTTTAAAATAACTTCTGGATTGTTAAGAATAAACCTTTCTATCTCTTTATCAAGGTTATTGGAAAATGTTGATTTCTCTATTAACAACAAAAAGAACAATAAAAGAATGTATTTCATATCTAATAATTTTTTTAGCATGGTGCGAGCGGTGGGACTTGAACCCACAAGGGTGTTACCACCCGCAGGATTTTAAGTCCTGTCTGTTTACCAATTTCAGCACGCTCGCAAATCTTACTGACTGGGAATTACAGACGACTTTCAACATTTTCAAAAATGCGAATGTGATAGTAGTCAAACTCATTTTTTTGTTTTTCCCTAAGTAATTTAGTTAATATTAAATCCTTTATATCATATTAAGTTTTGAATTAAACTCTCCTTTTATAGTTTTATAAAAAATTAGAATTTAAATGACTTAAGATGCTTCCATAATCTTTTTAGTCCAGTTGGTGCCCCTGCTTTTCTTCTTTTTGGCCACTTTCTTGTAACATCGCTAACATGATGATCGTCCCCAATATCGATAACAGCTGGATTTTCAATTATAACTGAATAGTATCCTCTATTTTTATATTCAACACTAATATCTAGTTCATTCTCAAAATTACTATAACCACCAATTAAATTGTAATCATAAACTCTTTTAATTCCTGGTCTAAAAGAAAAATATCCCCATTCCCATCCCTCTTTACAAAAAACTCTTCTAAATCCAACATTTCCAACTTTCTTAAGAGGTCCATATTCAAAAATATCAAGTCTACTTGCGCTTTCTTTACTTTCCAACCAAACTTGAATTATTTTTTTATCACTATCCATAATTTTTAAACAATCATTAATAAAATTTTTTCTAGTATATATCCAGTCATCTTCGCAATGAAAAATATAAGGTGTTTTTACTAACTTATATGTTTCAACAATTGATTTAATTTGTCCCTTTTTTTTCTCATTGAAAAGAAGCGTTAATTTATTTCCCCACTTTTTTTTTATTTGAGAGTAAACATTATGATCAAATGAATCTTCTACTAAATACATTTTTTCTAATTTGTAATCATTAAACTTAAAAAAACTTTCTAAAGTTTTATTTAAAAGTTCAACTCTGCCACAGCTGGTGAGGACAAATGTAATTTTTCTCATTTTAAAAGGTGATTCAATAAAATTTAAAGTTATTTAAAAATTTTTTTTGCTTGCTCATTTATGATTTCTTTTGCCAATTTTTCAGCATTCTTTTTAATCCACTTTTCTATTTCTCTTTTGATTAATAAATCTTGAGAATTTTCAGATGTATTTTCAACTTTAGTATCTGAAAATTTTTTAAGATCATTTTTATTTTCCATTTTACTATCTTTTATCATTTCTTTTTTTGAAGAAATAAGCTCTGTTACTTGGTCGAGTATTTCCTTATTCTCATTGCTCATAATTTAATCCTGTCTGAATCTTTTGGTCTACGTCACTGATTAATTTATCTAGGTTTTTTTTATCTGAATCTAATTTTATTGTTTTTGCTTTATGTTTAATATCACTTTTAAGTTGAGCATAAATATCTTTTTTTTTTTCATTGGTTAACTCTGAAACATCTTTCCCTGTAACCTTTACAATTGATTTAGCAATGAGCTCTGTTTTATTAATATAAACATTTACATCAATAAGGTCTTGTTTATACAATTCCCTCAAAGCTAATAATTTTTTCTCAGCTGATTCTAGGAATTTATAAAAATCATACTTATTAACTCTAATTTTTGTTTCAGAAATTTTATTTTTTAAATCATTTCCTTTTTTTAGACTAAGAAAAAAAAGTAAAATTATAAATAAAAAAGCCACCGGAATGATTTGGTAAGTAATATTTGACATAGTGATAATTTTAGTTCAGTTTATATTAACACAAAATTTATATAATTATTTATGTCAGATGAAAAAAAAATTGAGGATTTGATTCATTCGATAAGCTCACTAATTAACGAGGCTAAACAAGAAAATGAATTACTTTTGCAAATTGAAAATAAAATTGATGACCTAGGATCTGAAAAAAATAAAATTCTTGTTAATGAGAATTTAGAGATTACTTCAGATAAAACTAAATCAGAAGATTCAAAGCAATTAAATACCTCTAAATATCATGATTGGAAAACTTTAAGTTTTCTAAAAAAGGAGTTTAAAAAAGACAGTGAAATAAACTTAGAAGAAAATATTTCTAAAATATTTGAGTCTGAAATTGATATTTGGATGAAATTAAACTTAAAAAATATAATACAATCAGAATTAAATAAGTTTTCGGATAAAATAATTGCTGAAAAACTAAAATAATCTTGGATTTCCTTTTTTTTTTTCTAAATACTCATAGATTAAATTACATACCTTTTCTACTGAGGATTCATTATCGCTTTTTATTATCAAAGAAACACCAAATGATTTTTTTTTAAAATAAGGATAGCTACCAATTTCAACTTCAGGATATTTTTTTTGAATTTTCCCTACATACTCTGCAAAGATACCTTCAGGTATTTCAGTAGTTAAATTTTTTTTAAAAAATTGTTTTTGTTTACCTATTCCTTTAATAAATTCCTTAAGCATTATTTCAAAAATTTTTGGAACACCCGGGAAAACGTGAACATTTTCAATTGAAAAACCAGGAGCAATACTTACTGGATTATCTATAAGTTTAGATTGCGATGGTACATAGGCCATTTTAAGCCTAGCTTTTGTTAAAAGTTCGTCTGAATAATGTTTTTTTAATCTGGCTTTAGCTAATTTATTAAGTACTAATTTATCATTAAAAGCTTTTGCAATTGATTTTGATGTTATATCGTCATGTGTTGGTCCAATTCCACCAGTTGTAAAAACATAATCAAAATTTTTTCTAAATAAATTTACCTTCTCTATGATATTTTTTTCAATATCTTGAACAACTGATATTTCTCTACATTCAACACCAATTTCATACAAAGTTTTACAAAGATAATTCGAATTAGTATCTAAAGTTTTACCTGATAAAACTTCATTTCCTATTATTATTATCCCTGATGTCTTCCTTTTTAATTTCATTTTCTCTTTTACTATCTATTTAATTTTTTTTACTATACATTAATCTTTTTTTTATGACTAATAATATCAAAATACATAACGATAAAGACTTTCAAAATATGAGATTGGCAGGTCAACTCGCGGCCGACTGTTTAGATTTTATTACTGATTTTATACAACCAGGAATTTCAACAGACGAGATAGATAAAATTTGTCATACTTTTCAAGTTGATAGAGGTGCCATACCTGCGCCACTAAACTATAAAGGCTTTCCAAAATCAGTGTGCACATCAGTAAATCATGTTGTTTGTCATGGAATACCAGGAGAAAAAATTTTATCTGAAGGAGATATAATTAATATCGATGTAACACCCAAATTAAATGGATGGCATGGCGATACTAGTAGAATGTTTTATGTTGGAGATGTCAAAATTAAGGCAAAAAAACTTGTTGAAGTAACATACGAAGCAATGATGAGGGGTATTGAAATGGTAAAACCCGGAAACACAACAGGAGATATTGGTCATGCAATTCAAGTTTTTGCTGAAAAAAAAAACTATTCAGTTGTTCGAGATTTTTGTGGACATGGATTAGGTAAAGTATTTCACGATTCACCAAGCATTTTACATTTTGGTAGACCTGGGGAGGGAGTGATATTACAAGAGGGAATGTTTTTTACTGTTGAACCGATGATAAATATTGGTGATTATAAAGTAAAAATGTTATCAGATGGATGGACAGCTGTAACCTCTGATAAATCATTATCAGCACAGTTCGAACATTCTATAGGAGTTACAAATAAAGGTTTTGAAATCTTTACTCTTTCAAAAAAAAATTATACATTTCCACCATATATAAAAAAATGATTTCAAGATACTCAAGAAAAGAAATTTCAAAAATTTGGGAAGCAAAAAATAAATTTCAAATATGGCTTAATATTGAAATTTTAATATGTGAGGCATTAAATAAATATGGAAAAATTCCTAATTCTTCGCTTAAAAAAATAAAGAAAAAAGCAAAATTTGATGTAGAAAGAATTGATGAAATTGAAAAGGAAGTCAAACATGATGTTATCGCTTTTTTAACTAATCTTGCTGAAAATATTGGAGAAGATTCAAGATTTATTCATCAGGGCGTAACATCCTCTGATATTCTAGACACGTGTTTATCAGTTCAACTAAAACAATCATTGAAAATAATTCTTAAAGAATTAAAAATTTTAATTAATGAGTTAAAAAAAATCGCAATTAAACACAGACAAACTGTTTGTATTGGAAGAAGTCATGGAATTTTTGCTGAACCGACAACATTTGGTTTAAAGATGCTGGGAAAATATTGTGAATTTAAAAGATCATATGAGAGATTAGTAGAGGCTGAAAAAAATATTTCAATATGTGCAATTTCTGGAGCTGTAGGAACTTTTGCAAATATTGACCCGAAAATTCAGGAATATGTCGCAAAGAAATTAAACCTCCAATCCGAAAAAGTATCGACTCAAATAATTCCTAGAGATAGGCATGCATATTTATTTTCAATTCTAGGAATTCTTGCATCATCAATTGAAAACTTATCTGTTGAAGTTAGACATTTACAAAGAAGTGAAGTAAGGGAAGC
>MDTA01166302.1_pt1 | contig 11830 bp, 13 predicted proteins | sample 811151 | NCBI WGS metagenome assembly MDTA01 (sample SAMN05326648, study PRJNA326480) | marine metagenome | isolation source: seawater | place: Indian Ocean: South | collected 2010 | reverse complement strand
TGATGTCTCCGATCAGGACATTAAGGACGGCGCTGTTGAGATGTTCCTCAAGAGCCTGGAGCTAATCGGCACCTTTCATCCTGAACTCACCTCCGGGCAGCTGCTGGAGGTGGAGCGCAAGATGGCGATCACCAAGAAGCGTTCCTTTGAGCGCTGGGTTGAGAAGTCATACAAGCGGCGTGCACGGTTGGAGAGTCGTGAGAAGCGTCGTTTTGCCCGTGATCGTTTCCTGCGGGGTTGGTCGGAATGGATTGCCCTCGACACCACCCATCAGGCACTGGCACCGATGGTGGCCTTGGTGGTGATCTCTGGCGTGATCGGCTGGTCGTTGGGAACCTCCCGTGCCAGTTGTCCGGCACTTGTGCCTCCAGCGCAGCAGACTGGGGTTCGTTGATCGTTGAGGGCCTTGTTTAATGGCCGACAGCCAACCTCTCGACTCCTTGCGCCTGACCCTGATGCAGGACGTGCTGCCGATGGGTCTGGCTTTTGTGGATCGCGTTCGCACGGATGGTGCTGCCAAAGCGGTGGAATCCGTGGCCAAAGGGGAGGACCCTTTGGGTGATCTGCGCAAGCAGGGTGAACCAGCGGCTCGGGAGGTGCGTGAGCGGCTGGATCAGATCAGCCCAGGCCTCGGCAATCCCGTGATGACCGTGCAGGTGGAGGTGAATGAGCCTGATGCGGCGGCTGAGGTGATCGATGCCGCGGGCGAACCGTCATCGGATCGTGCCGATGCTCTGGAGATGTCCCCTGAGCAGCTTCAGACAGTGCTGGGCCGGATCGAAGATCGCTTGAAGCGTCTCGATGCCTTGATGGCGCCGGAGAGCTGAGCGGAATGGCACGCTCGGGCCTGTCGCAACGGGACGGTCAGCGTCAGAGCGGTCTGCGGCAGCAGCCGTTAGTGCTGCTCACTCTGGTGCTGCTGGTGACAGCAGCGATGGTGTCCCGCTTGGTGTGGCTGCAGGTGCTGGAGGGCAAGCGCTATCGCCAGTTGGCGGATGAGAACCGCATCCGCCTGGTGCCCCGTTCCCCGACGCGTGGTCGTCTGCTTGATCGCAAAGGGCGGGTGCTGGCCTCCAGCAAGTTGACTTATTCCCTCTACGTGGAGCCGCGCTTGGTGGACGATGCGTCCTGGCCGGACCTGCGGGATCGTCTGGCGCAACTCCTTGATCTGGATGCAGCCGAGCTCGATCAGCGACGCGGTAGCGGTGTAGCCCGTGATGGTTATCGCATCAATCTGGCGACTGATCTGAAGCCGGAGCAGGTGCTCCGGTTCCAAGAGCAGTCTCTGGGTCTCAAGGGAGCGCAGGTGGATGTGGACATCCTGCGGTATTACCCCCATGGAACGCTGGCGGCCCACACCCTTGGCTACACCCAGCCGATCACCGAGAGCGAGTACGAAACACTCGCTGAGAAGGGCTACAAGATCCGCGATCGCATTGGCCGGATTGGTGTGGAAGCGGCCTATGAAAGTCATCTCCGCGGTGCCTGGGGCGGCCAGATGCTGGAGGTGAATGCCATGGGTGAGGTCCAGCGCCATCTCGGTGATCGCCCTTCAGTGGCCGGCAAGGACCTCACCCTCACCCTCGATCTCGATCTTCAGAAGGCTGCTGAGCAGGCGCTGGCTGACAAACCTGGTGGCGCCATCGTCGCGATGGACCCCAACACTGGCGCGATCCTGGCTTTGGCCAGCAAACCCACCTTCGACCCCAACTTCTTCTCCAAGCTCGTCACCACCCAGAAGGAGTACGACGCGCTGTTTTCCAATCCCAAGAAGCCATTGCTTAGTCGGGCCATGAATGCCTACGACCCTGGCAGCACTTGGAAAGCGGTCACGGCCATGGCCGGAATGGAATCGGGCAAATTCCCCCCGGATACGAAGCTCAACACCACGGCCTGCATTACCTATGGCGGTCATTGCTTCCCCGACCACAACGGTGCTGGTTTCGGCCTGATCGGCTATGCCGATGCCCTGCGCTTTTCCAGCAACACCTTCTTCTATCAGGTGGGAGTGGGGGCGGGCTCTTTGGCTTTGAAGAAGGCTGCGGATGCCCTTGGTTTTCAGCGGAAAACCGGCATCGAGATCGGTTGGGAGGAAAACATCGGTCTGGTGGGTGATGAGGCCTGGGCCGCGGCCGGACGCGGCTGGGCTGAACCCGGTTCAACGCCCTGGATTCCAGAAGACATGGCCAGTGCATCCATCGGTCAGTCGGTGGTGCAGATCACGCCGCTGCAGTTAGCCCGGGCTTACTCCGTGTTTGCCAACGGAGGGTGGCTCGTCACCCCTCACCTGGCGGATCAGGGACTGAATTGGACTGAGCCACCCCGTCGCACCAAGGTGCTGATCCAGCCAACCACGTTGAACACCATCCGTGAGGGTCTGCGCAAGGTGGTGTCGGAGGGCACCGGTTTCGGCCTCAATGGTCCCGGCATCCCTTCGGCTGGAGGCAAGACCGGCACGGCTGAAGACAGCAAGGGTGGCCCAGACCATGCCTGGTTCGCCACCTATGCCCCTTATCCGGAAGGGCAGATTGTGATCGTGGCCTTCGCGCAGAACACACCTGGCGGGGGTTCCGTGCACGCGCTGCCGATGGCCAAAAAGGTGATGGAGGTGTGGAACCGCACCCGCACCCAGTCCTGATCAGGCAGACCTGAATCAGGCGGCCACATTGAGATCCTGTTGCTGCAAAACACCGCGGTAGTAGCCGCGCAGTTGTTCGGTGGCTCCGGCCCAACCCCAGCGCTCGGCTTCATCGCGGGCTGCCTTGCGAAGGGCCTGTCGTTCCAGATCGTTGCCCAGCAGGCGGCGTGTGGCTTGGATCAGGCTCGCGGCACCGCCATCGGCACCGTCGGGTTCGTACAGACAGCCATTGGAGCCATCCGTGATGATGTCGGGGATGCCGCCGCGGTTGGCTCCGACCACCGGACAGCCTGCCGCCATGGCTTCCAGCAGCACCAGGCCAAGGGTTTCGGTGCTGGATGGGAAGAGGAACGCATCACCGCTGGCATAGGCGCTCGCCAGCTCTTCACCAGCCAGATACCCGACAAACGTGGTGGCCGTGTCGGCGAAATGTTTTTCCAATTGCTGGCGGTGGGGGCCGTCGCCCACCAGTGCCAAGCGGGCGTCCGGGAGGGCTTCCAGCACCGGCCGGATCCGTTCAATCTGTTTTTCGGCCGAGAGACGACCGACGTACAGCAGCAGGGCGCCCCGGTCGTCGTGCTTGCCCAGCAGCCGCTGACGCATGGCGTCGCTGCGCAACTGGGGCCGAAATAAATCGGTGTCGACCCCTCGCTGCCAAAGATCGGTGTGCTGAATTCCTTTGTCGCTCAGTTCCTGCACCATGGCGGTGGAGGTGCAGAGGTTGAGCAGGGCTTGATTGTGTGCTGCTTTGAGCAGTTCCCAGAGCAGGGGCTCGAGCATGCCCATGCCGTAGTGCTCTAAGTACTTGGGCAGATGGGTGTGATAGCTGGCGACTAATGGGATCGATTTGGTCTTCGCCAGCCAGATCCCCCCCAGCCCGAGCACAGCTGGGTTGACCACATGGATGAGGTCGGGTTGGAAGTCATCAATGGCTTCAGAGACGGCTGGGCGGGGTAGTGCCAGCTTCAGCTCGGGGTAGAGCGGCAACGGCATGGCGGGCACCCCAATCAGTCGCGCTCCCATGTAGTGATCGGGGCAGCCCTCAGGGCAGAACACGATCACCTCATCGCCGGCATCCACCAGATGCTTCACCGTCTTGGTGAGTCGGGTGACAATGCCGTCGACCTTCGGCAGGAAGGTTTCAGTGAAGAAGGCGATTTTCAAGGAGGAACCCCGATCAGGAATCAGGAGGCGGTGCTGATCGCCTGAGCCTGTGTTTTGGTCCAGGCGGAGGTGCACAGGATGCGAGCGCGATCGCAGCGGTCGGCGTAGCGGGTGGCGATTTCCACCACTTCTTTCAGGAGGCCGTCATCCAGGGTGGTGGGATTGAGGCCAAGCTCAAGGAAGCAGCGGTTGTCGACGATCAGGTCGTTTTCGACGGCTTCATTGCGCGGGTTGGGCAGGTTGTTCACCCGAGCACCTGTGAGAGCCGCCACTTTCTTGGCCAGTTCACCCACCTGATGACTCTCGGTCATCTGGTTGAAAATCTTCACCCGTTCACCCTGTTCGGGTGGGTTCTCAAGAGCGAGCTGAACGCAGCGCACGGAATCGCGGATGTGAATGAAGGCGCGGGTCTGACCACCGGTGCCGTGCACGGTGAGGGGATATCCGATCGCGGCCTGCATCAGGAAGCGGTTGAGCACGGTGCCGTAGTCACCGTCGTAATCAAAGCGGTTGGTGAGTCGCGGGTCCCGACTGGTGGCATCGGTGTTAGTCCCCCAGACGATGCCCTGGTGCAGGTCGGTGATGCGGACCTTGTCGTTCTTGTTGTAGTAGAGGAAAAGCAGTTGATCGAGCGTCTTGGTCATGTGGTAGACGCTGCCAGGGCTGGCCGGATGGAGGATTTCTTCCTCGAAACGGCTGCCGTCTGGCTGAGGCACTTCCACCTTCAGATAGCCCTCAGGGATGGTGGCGCCGCGATGGGAGCCATAGCCATACACACCCATGGTGCCCAGGTGCACCACATGGATGTCCTGGCCTGATTCCACGATGGCGGCCAGAAGGTTGTGGGTGCCGTTGACGTTGTTATCGACGGTGTAGCGCTTGGTGGCGCTGCTCTTCATCGAGTAGGGAGCAGCCCGCTGTTCCGCGAAGTGCACAACGGAGTCGGGCCTTTCCTCGATGAGCAGGTCGAGTAAGCGTTGGTACTCGTGGGCGATGTCCATGTGCACGAAGCGCATGGGCTTGCCGCCAAGTTGCTCCCAGGCTTGCAGCCGCTCTCCGATGCTTGAAATCGGCGTGAGCGACTCGACTTCGAGGTCGATGTCGATCTTGCGACGGCTGAGGTTGTCGATGATCAGAACTTCGTGACCCTGATCCGCCAAATTCACGGCGCAGGGCCATCCACAGAAGCCGTCACCACCGAGAACGAGAACTTTCACCCCAAACTCCTGCTGAAGCGTTCAAGCCGCCAATGAGGTGCAAGCTACTACAGGGTTTTCAGCTGATCGCCACAGTCACGGCCATCAGTGCCACCACCAGCACTGAGCCACCGATGATCAGGAGTCTGGAGCCGTTGCTGCGGCTGGTTTCCTCCTTCGAGATGACTTCCATGCGGGGTTCCTTCGCGAAGGCGTTCAGGCGTCCGCCGTCTTCGGTTGTGACCTGCATAAGTCCTCGTCGATTGCCGAGACCTTATGAGTCCAATTGCCTAATGACAGGCTTTGTTTCGCCCGCTTCATGTCACTTCACCTCTCTTCACTTCACGAGGCCGCTGGTGGGGGAGCTGGGGTTGGCCTGATCTCGACGCGGTAATCGGCCCGATTGGAACGCCAGACGGCCCGCCTGAACGGCTTGACCCATGGCTTCGGCCATTGCCGGAGGATCGCCTGCCAGTGCGATGGCGCTGTTCACCAATACGGCATCGGCTCCCATTTCCAGGGCAGCAGCAGCTTCGCTGGGGACGCCGATGCCGGCATCCACAACCACGGGGACGTTGGCGTTTTCGATGATCAGGCCGATGTTCGAGGCATTGCAGAGGCCCTGGCCAGAGCCGATCGGTGAGCCCAGCGGCATCACCGTCGCGCAGCCCACATCCTCCAGCCGTTTGGCTAGCAGCGGGTCCGCATTGATGTAAGGGAGAACGGTGAACCCTTCCTTCACCAGAGTTTCGGCGGCGTCCAGGGTGCCGATCGGATCCGGCAACAGGTAACGGCCGTCGGGGATCACCTCCAACTTCACGAAGGTGTTGTCTTCTTGACCCGCCAGCTTGGCCAACTCACGACCCAAACGGGCGACCCGGATGGCCTCCTCTGCTGTGGCGCAGCCAGCGGTGTTGGGAAGCATCCAGATACGTGACCAGTCAATCGCTTCCATCAGGCCTGCGTGGCCCGCCGCCACCGCTTGCACCCGCCGCACAGCCACCGTGACCATCTCGCAACCTGAGCGCTCCAGGCTTTGCTGCATGGCTTGCAGGTTGGGGTACTTGCCCGTGCCGGTGAACAGCCGACTGTTGAACTGGCGTCCACCGATCAGAAACGGGTCGGTGCTGGACGGTGTCGAAGCCATCATGCGGAGCTGCGGACTGGTGTTGAACCGGATCGGAAGTCGGACGGGCCACGCTTGAGGGCCCTACCGTGCGCCCATCATCCGTTCTCGTCATGCCCATTTCCGTGGACATGAACGCGCCGATCGAGATTCCGGCGACGTTCGAACCGTCTCTCCCTCTGGATGCGTCTGTTCTACAGAAACCGGTCGAGCTTGAGGGATCGGTTCTTCGCTTTGATCCGGTGGCGCGGGCTGCAAGCTTGGCAGTGTCGATGCCCCGTCAATGGTGTGGCAGCTACACCTCGTTCACCAGCGGCAACACGGAGGATGTGGTGCTGACCTTGGCCAGTGTGGTGCCGATTGGCCAGATGCTGGATTTGCGTGGAGAGATGCAGATCGGTAGCGTCTCGACTCCGGTTCAGGGCAATTTCAACGCCACCTCGGATCAACTGGATCTGCTGCCCCTGGCCAGCGCACTTGCTGACGACATGGAGGTTGGCGGAGATTTTCTCGGCCTTCAGGGCCTTTCTCTGTCGAGCTGGCAGGCTCCGCGACTCACCAATCGCGGTGGCAGCCTCAATCTCGAGCCCAGTTGTTCCGCCTCAGAAGCCCCGGCCGTCCGAGCTCTCTGGTGATCCGCCACTGGATGACGACGATGCCTTGCCGGTTTGACGTTGAAGGGTCCGCTCCAGGCGTTTCAGCCGGGTGCGGGCTGTTTTGTTAGCGGGTTCCAAAGCCAGCACCTTGCGATACAGATCACAGGCGTCATCGCTGTTGAGTAGACGCTCCTGGGCGAAGGCCAGATTGTTGAGCGCGACGGGGTAATCCGCTTTGGCTTGCAGCGCTGATTTGTAATGGCGGACCGCACCCGAGAAGTCCTTTTGGGCGGCTAAAGAAAATCCCAGTGCGTTCTGCACAAGGGCCTTCGCTTCATCAGGCTCGTTATTGAGCCGTTTCGCAGCTTGCCGCAGTGTTGCTGTGGCCTGCGGATAGAGCCGTTTGCGCAGCTGAACTGAAGCCAGCTCATACAGCTGACCAGCGTCTTTGGAGGAGCTTGCATCCGCCTGCTCGAGCCGGATCAAGTTCATTTCATCGCGACGTACCCGCAGAAGCTGTCGACCGGCGACGACAGCCACGATTGCCAGCAGGCCGATCAGACCGAGCAGGTAAGTCTGCGGCAGAAAGGAGTCCATGAAGGAGGAGGGAAGTCCCGGGGCGGGACCCTACTCAACCCTGGGTTGCATTCACCACATTCGTGAAGCTTGCCGGATCCGCCACTGCCAGCTGAGCCAGCATCTTGCGGTTCAAACGCACGTCGGCTTGCTTGAGGCCGCCGATCAAACGGCTGTAACTCACACCATTGAGGCGGGCTGCTGCGTTAATCCGCGCGATCCACAGACGGCGGAAATCACGCTTGCGGCGGCGACGATCGCGGTAGGCATTGCAGAGAGCCTTCATCACCCGCTGGTTGGCGGTGCGGAAGAGGGTGCCGTTGCTGCCGCGGAAGCCACGGGCTAAACGGAGGATTTTGTTGCGGCGCTTACGGGCGACATTGCCTCTTTTGACGCGTGCCATGGGGAGTTGAAAGGGGAAGTAAGAAGGATCTGAGCGATTCCGTCACCGCTCAAGAGCAGGCCGTTATTCAGGCGTAGGGCATCATCAGAGCCACGCGATCTTCGTCCGTGCGGTCGACGACAGCTTTGGTGCCCAGATGGCGCTTGAGCTTGGGGCTCTTGTGATCCAGCAGGTGATTGCGGAATGCCCGCCGACGCATGAACTTGCCAGTGCCAGTTGCTTTGAACCGCTTGGCGGCTGCTTTGCGGGTCTTGAGCTTGGGCATGTCTCTGGCAGCGCGTGGCACAAACGACAACCATAGAACCTCACCCTCCCCCCAGCCAAACCTCCGGTTCCGGTTCATGCTCAGGTCATCTCCTCCATCGATAGCGATGCCATGGCGATGAACCGGTCCGTTCGAGCCGTGCGCAGTGTCGTTCCATGGGTGGTGTTTCCGCTTCTGGCGGCTGCGGGTTGTCGCGCTCAGGACGTTCGTGGCCCCGTGGTTCAGCCGCCTGCGCCAGTCGTTCCGACCCATCGCAGCGTGCCCCAGCCGCCCTCGGCGCGAAATGCCGTGCTCTGGGTGTCCCTGGACGACCATCTCGGTCGGGGCACGATGCCCGACCGTTCGGCTTCGCCATTGATCCTCACCACGGCAGGCGCGCAACCCTTGCAATTGCAGGATTGGGCAGGGAAGCCTCTGGAGACGGCTGACACGCTGCGCTTCAGCTGGCGTTTAGTCGCCTTGACAGAACCGTTGGAGATCGCTCGGCGTGTCGCAGGCCCATACGCCAGTTTCGAGTCGGCGGATCGTGTTGCATCTCGTTGGCGGGATCAAGGGGTGGAGGCTCGGGTCGCCCATCCCGAGGAGTGGGAAGTGTGGGTTCCCTCCGATGCCCCGGATCTCATCGGAGTGAGCCTGCGCGATGTACGGGAACGCATTGTTGATGTGGTGCAACCGGTGCTGGAGGGTTTCAGTGGGGGCCGCACTTTGGACGGGCCGTTGCAGGTGATCGCCCCCGATGGCCTCCGCTGGGACGGTGGTGTTCTGCGCGGTCCTTTCCGGTTGCAAGCGGACGCTTACGGCAGCTGGACATTCCTTGAACAGCTCCCGGTGGAGCGCTATCTCGAAGGTGTCGTTCCCCACGAGATTGGGGCTGGATCACCGCCGGCAGCTCTGCAGGCCCAGGCCGTGCTGGCGCGCACCTGGGCGCTGGCCAACAGCCATCGTTTCGGCTTGGACGGCTACCACCTGTGCAGCGACACTCAATGTCAGGTGTACAGCGATCCGCGCCAAGCCAGTGAATCGGTGCGGGAGGCCATCCGAGCCACCTCAGGCCAGGTTCTGCAATTGGATAGTCAACCCATCCAGGCGTGGTATCACGCCACCAACGGTGGTGTGAGCGCAGGGGCAGAGGAGGCCTGGTCGATGGATCCCTTGCCCTATGTGCAGGCGCGGGCCGATGGGTCATCGGATTGGGTGGGTTCGATCACCTTGCCCATCCAGAGCACCGAGGATGTGAGGCTCCTGCTCAATCGTTGGGACGGTGCCTTCGGCGCAGGTCATCCACGCTTCCGCTGGAATCGCCTCTACACCGCTGGTCAGCTCAGTCGTGCGTTAGCGGCAGCGGGTCAGGGTGATGCCCTGCCCACGGCGCTGCGGGCGGTGTCCCGTGGCCCCAGCGGCAGGGTCTTGGCCCTCGAGATGGATCGAGAGGGTGGAGCGGCGCCGGTGACGCTGCGTCTAGATGCAATCCGTCGCACCCTGCGGCGGTTGCCCAGCACCTTGTTTGTGATCCAGCCGGAGGGTGCCGGTGCCTGGCGTTTCCAGGGGGGTGGCTTCGGTCACGGTGTGGGTCTGTCCCAGGCCGGTGCGATCGATCTCGCCGGTCGTGGCTGGAGTGCTGAGCGGATCCTGGATCACTACTACCCAGGAACCAAGCTGGCACCGCTGGCACCAGCACCTGAAACCACCCCTGCTCAGGCCCCCTAAAGTCCCCGTACTTCGTGGAATGGGAGGGTCGTGGCCGCAGGGACTGGTAACCACCGACGCGGCAAGACGGCTTTCTTCCTGGCGGCCTGCGGCTGTGCCGGTGCTGCGCCCCACTGGTTGGATCCTTCCCGCAGCCTGATCCCTGCCTTCACCCTCGCTGTGCTGTTGGGCGGCTACGGCCTGCGCACGCTGTTGCGCCGAGTGGATCCAGCCCTTGTTGGTAGTAACGATGATGGGACGTTGGCTTCCACACCGTTGGATGGGCAGTCCTGTCCCACGGTGGATGTCGTCGTGGCGGCTCGCGATGAGGAAGCAGTGGTCACCCGGCTGGTGGAGCGGCTTTCAGCACTCCGGTATCCCGATCGGCGGCTCACGTTGTGTGTGGTGGATGACGGCAGTGAAGATCACACGCCGGAGCGCCTGAGCGAGCTGCAGAGCCGGTTTCCTTCTCTCAAAGTAATCCGACGGCCTCGTAATGCAGGCGGTGGTAAGTCGGGGGCCCTCAACGCAGCTTTGAAGCAGACTCAGGGGGAATGGCTGTTGATCCTGGACGCGGATGCGCAGCTGGCGGAAGATCAACTGGAGCGACTGATCCCCTTCGCCACAGCAGGAGATTGGTCCGCTGTTCAGATGCGCAAAGCGGTCACGAACCCTGACACCAATTGGTTGACGCGGGTGCAGGCCATGGAGATGGCGTTTGATGCCCAGCTGCAGCAAGGTCGCCTTTGCGGGGGAGGCGTGGCCGAGTTGCGGGGCAATGGCGAGCTTCTGCGTCGCGACCTCCTCGAGGCATGCGGCGGCTTCAACGAAGACACCGTGACGGACGATCTCGATCTGAGTTTCCGGCTGCTCCTCGAGAATGCTCGTGTGGGCATCCTCTGGGATCCGCCAGTTCAAGAAGAAGCTGTTGAATCGGTTCCCGCGCTCTGGAAGCAGCGGCAGCGTTGGGCAGAGGGTGGCCTTCAACGGTTTCTGGATTATTGGCCGGGGTTGTTCTGCCGTCGCCTGACCCTCGCCCAACGCCGCGATCTGGCCTGTTTCTTCCTGCTGCAATACGCGCTGCCTGTGGTGTCTTGGGCGGATCTGCTCACCAGCGCCCTCAGTCGCACTGCTCCGCTCTACTGGCCTTTGTCGATTGTGGCGTTCAGTGTGTCTGGCGTGGCCTACTGGCGGGGTTGTCGCCGTCCAAGCGAGGGGCCTGAGTTACCGCCGCCGGATCTGTTCAATCTGCTGCTGGGGATTGCTTATCTCAGCCATTGGTTCGTGGTCATCCCTTGGGTCACCCTGCGCATGGCGGTGCTGCCCAAGCGTCTGGTCTGGGCGAAGACGAGCCATCGCGGCCAGGAAGAGACGCTTCAGGTCTAAGCACAGTCCCCTTCAGCACAGTTTTCAGTTGTCGGTCTGCTGAGAAGGTTTTGTGCTCAACCGTTCAGGTCCACGTCCAGCACTTGACCGTTAAAGAAGTCGGCGAAGCGCTTCACCTTTTCATCCATCACGGAGGGTTCGCTGCACTGTTGAGCTTGTGCTTCTGCCGTCGCTTCCGGAGCTGAAGAGGTTAGTCCTGGTTCTAAGGGGGCCTGTGGGACAGCCTGGGGTGCTGGCGCTGCAGGCGTGGGTCGCGGGGGCAGCTGGGCTCCTCCACCGCCGGATACCGGTGGCGCGGTTGCGGTGGGTGCTGCTGTCGTTGTGGGTGTCGGGGCGGCGGGTCCAGTTTTCGCGGGCATCGCGGCCGTCGGTGCGGGGCCGCTGTGGTTTTCCAGCACCAGTTGACGCGTTCCGCCCATGGTGCGGGCGATGGCCTGTTCCAGCAGGGCCACTCGGCTCTGCACCATGCCCATCCAGTTGCCCGCCACCTGCACGACGGCGCGCTGGTTGTCGATGTGCACGAGCTGTGCCTGCTGCGACAACAGCATCCTTGTGGAGGGCAGCTCCAGGCCGGCCAGGATCTGCTGCCACAGTTCCCCGAGATCGTCGGTGGATGGCGCCGGCATTGCCGGTTCGGCAACCTCTGCTTCAGGCGGCGTTGGGCTGGAGGTGTTGGGAAGGCTGATCGCCGTTGGGGCCGATGGGGCCGATGGGGCAGGTGGTGGCGATGCAGGAGGTGGCGGTGCGGAGGCTGCAGCTGTTGGTGGCCATTGTCTATCTCTCGCATTGGTTCA
>MDTA01058540.1_pt1 | contig 11830 bp, 10 predicted proteins | sample 811151 | NCBI WGS metagenome assembly MDTA01 (sample SAMN05326648, study PRJNA326480) | marine metagenome | isolation source: seawater | place: Indian Ocean: South | collected 2010 | reverse complement strand
CAATTCTCGAGTTACCCAAATACGGCTGTATAAATGTTCACGGATCACTCTTACCACTTTATCGAGGGGCAGCACCAATTCAACGAGCAATACTCGATGGACAAAATAAAACCGGCGTTACAATTATGGAGATGGAGACCGGTCTAGACACAGGCCCGATGATTAGTAAGATGGAAACACAAATAGAATCTAACGACAATGCACAGACCTTGCACGATAGATTAGCAAATTTGGGAGCTAAACTACTGGTCGATACAATTCCACAATACGTTACTGGCAAAATTAAATCCATACCACAAGACGACTCTCAATCCTCACACGCTTCAAAGATTACCCGTGAAATGGGCCAAATCGACTGGACCAAAACAGCAACTGATATCTGGAATCAAGCTCGGGCTTTCACTCCTTGGCCTGGGGTATTTACCCATTTAAAAGGCAAATTAATTAAACTTATTGAAGTCGAACCAATTAACACAATCGATTTAGCACCAGGTATAATTGGCCAAAGCAATTCTAATGGCATTATCGTAGGTTGCGGAAAAGAAGCTCTTCTAATTAGCAAATTACAAAAAGATGGAGGCAAACGCATGACCGCAGAAGCATTCCTCGCTGGGCACCCACTTCCAGTTGGAACGCAGCTAGGTTAAATTTGCCGCTTGGCCAATTGCTAGTTTTGACCGAATATTTGCCTTATGGAAACGGTTGTTGAAAATACACTCCCGGACGCTAAAGGACGCTTTGGTGAGTTTGGAGGGCGATATGTCCCGGAAACACTGATGCAACCATTGCAGGAGTTAGAAGAAGAATATTTTCGAGCACAAAAAGATCCTCAATTTCAAAACGAGCTAAAATACTACTTAAGGGAATTCTGCGGCCGCCCTACCCCACTATACCACGCAGAACGTCTCTCCAAAGAACTTGGAGGAGCTAAGATTTACCTAAAACGCGAAGACCTGCTTCACACCGGAGCACACAAGATCAACAATGCCATGGGCCAAATTTTATTGGCTAAACGGATGGGGAAAAAACGTGTTATTGCTGAAACAGGTGCGGGCCAGCATGGCGTTGCTACAGCAACCGTCGCAGCAATGTTCGGAATAGAATGCGTGATATACATGGGAGCACTTGACTGCAAACGACAAGCTCTCAACGTATTCCGAATGCGAATGCTGGGTTCTAAAGTTATTCCAGTTGAAGCCGGACAAAAAACACTAAAAGAAGCAGTCAACGAAGCTATGCGAGACTGGGTAACCAATGTCCGAAGCACTCACTATATTCTTGGCACTGCCTATGGTGCACATCCTTACCCCGTGATGGTTCGTAATTTTCAGCGAATTATCGGAGATGAGGCACGGCGTCAGATTTTAGAGCAGGAAGAACAACTGCCCGATCGTTTAATTGCATGCGTCGGTGGTGGATCAAACGCAATTGGCTTGTTTTATCCTTTTATAGATGACGAATCGGTTATGATGACTGGAGTTGAAGCAGGTGGTGAGGGAATCATAGACGGCAAACACGCCGCACGTTTTCAAGGCGGAGGACTCGGGGTGCTTCAAGGGACTAGGTCATTTGTCCTACAGGACGAAGATGGCCAAATACAATTGACTCACAGCGTGTCAGCGGGACTTGATTATGCTGCTGTGGGTCCAGAACATGCATGGCTTCAAGATATCGAACGCGCTGAATACACTTATGCTACAGACGATGAAGCACTTGCAGCGTTCCAAAAACTAGCTAAACTTGAGGGCATTATACCGGCACTTGAGTCAAGTCACGCAATAGCCGAAATAATAAAATCCGCACCCAAAATGGGCTCCGATCAAATTATCATAGCTAATCTATCTGGTCGTGGTGACAAAGACGTCGCCCAAGTCGCCGACCTCATTTCACTATGAGCTCGGAAAACACCGATAGATTAGAATGAATCAACTTGATGAGATACGGATAGATAAGTGGCTATTTGCAGTCCGTCTTTTCAAGACTCGTGGCCTTGCGACAGAAGCCTGTAAAAGAGGAAAAATCAAACTCAATGAATCTCAAGCAAAAGCCGCTAAATCAATTAAGTTAGGAGATATAATCAATATACGACAAAGCCCAATGATTCGCTCACTTGAAGTCATCGGCCTGACAGAACGACGAATAGGAGCCAAGCTTGTGGAAAACTTCGCCAAGGATATCACTCCTAAAGAAGAATGGGACAAGTTTTATAAATCAAAAAGCAACCGTACTGAAAACCAAAATAAATCCCAAGGAAGACCGTCAAAAAAAGAACGACGGCTAATTGATCAGTTTATGAAGCTTGGCGAAAAAAAATGATTGCCAAAGGATTCATACGGGCATCAGCTTTCATGATTGTCGTCGGATTAATACTGATCTTAGACACTCTAACGGGAGATTTTTTTTCTAATCGCCTAGGTATCATTCCGCGTAACCTTTCAGGTATCGACGGCATTCTTTTTTCCCCTCTAATGCATGCTGACTTTGGCCACTATATTTCCAATCTATTGCCTATGATTGTCCTTTTAGGCCTACTCTTTGCAAACCAAAATTATAAACCATGGCGTGCGCTTATTTTGATTTGGTTTTTAAGTGGAGTTGGCACGTGGATCATTGGAAGAATTGACTCAAATCATATCGGAGCTAGCGGAGTGATTTTCGGCTTAGTTACTTTTTTAAGTGCTGCATCATTTTTTTTACGAAGTTGGACCTCTGCAATAATTAGTGGGGCTGTTCTTTTCCTTTATCAGGGAATTTTATTTGGAGCTCTACCCCCGATCGTCAATAGCGAAATGGCCGAAAATATTTCATGGGAAGCGCATCTTTCAGGTGCAATTGGAGGGATTATCGCCGCTTTTGGCATTCGTAAAAATAAATAACTAAACTTACCGGAGCAAAAAGCATGATATCCTTTTCTTGCCATGGAAGATTACAGTTTTTATGTTGCACGCGCCGATGGGAAGCCATTCATTACTCAGTAACATTCGAGCTAGATTTTCACCAACGCTAGATCCCGAATTCATACCCATTTCATTAGTTTTAAAGAAAACACATGAGCGTATTGCTAATGGTACACCTTCAGTCGAATTGACCTTTTCACTCGAAAGGTTACCCGGAGATCGCTCTATTCACAAATTTACAGTACCTGATCCAAAAAACGACGAATCTGGTGAAATCAAACGATTAGTTGAACGGATTTGTAAGTTTCTTCTTTGGCAACAAGGCGCAAGCCTAGTAGGAATTCACAGTAGCGATGGAAGCAATATACTAGCCAAATACTTGTCAAAAATTTATAACGAGAACGGACCACGAGCTTTCGATGCTGATATGATGAAGAGAGCTTACGGTACGTCTTTGGTATTCGAATCGTTAGATTCATGTAAAATCGAAGCCTCTGATAAATCGAAAGCGATTGGCGGGCATCTTGATGGTTGCAGGATTGGCTTTGATCTCGGTGCAAGTGATTACAAGTTGGCTGCCGTACAAAATGGTGAACCGGTGTATACAACTGAAATCCCGTGGGATCCACGTGTCGAATCTAATCCAGACTGGCATCGTAATAAAATCAACGAAGGATTAAAACTGGCTGCAGAAAAACTACCACGCGTGGATGCTATCGGAGGCAGCTCGGCAGGTATTATTATTAATAGCGAACCACGAGTAGCATCATTATTCAGAAGTGTACCGGATACCTTGTTCACAAAAAAAGTCCGCCCAATTTTTCAAAGCCTTGCTAAAGAGTGGAATGTGCCTTTCGAGGTATCCAACGATGGCGACGTGACTGCATTAGCAGGTGCTATGTCTCTCAAAACAAACGGAGTTCTAGGTTTGGCAATGGGCTCTAGTCAAGCAGTTGGATTCCTAAATCAAAAAGGTCGAATTACTGGCTGGTTAAATGAATTAGCATTTGCGCCTATTGATTTCCATCCAAGCGGTCCGATAGATGAATGGTCCAGTGATGTAGGATGCGGAGTGCAATATTTCTCACAGCAAGGGGTGGTTAGGCTTGCAAAATTAGCCGGTATCGAGCTGCCTAATGCTCATCCTGCAATTCAACTTAAGCACATTCAAAAAATGCATGAGGCCGAAGACCCACGGGTACCTGTTATTTTTGATGACATCGGAATCTGCTTGGGCTATGCACTTGGACTGTATGCAGAGTTTTATGATTTCAACCATTTACTGGCTCTTGGCCGAGTAACTTCTGGGCGTGGAGGTGAGCAAATCTTAGCTAAAGCTACCGATGTTTTGAACGAAGAATTTCCAGAGTTGGCTGCCAAGATTAAACTCCAGTTACCAGACGAAAAAAGCAAACGTGTTGGGCAAGCCGTTGCGGCAGCAAGCTTGCCAAAGCTAAACTCATAAACGACCTTGGTTCTGACACGACTTAATTCCACCCCACTATTATAAGTTATAAAACCCATGATTTCATTTTCCAATACTAGTGCCGACTTGTTTATTCCAGATGGATCTGAAGAAAACGAAGCCTTCAGCCGCACCACTCATATGGGAATTGGAGCACATCAGGATGACCTTGAGGTGATGGCTTTGCATGGCATTTTGTCTTGTTATCAGTCAAAAGAACAATGGTTCGGCGGCGTAACCGTTACAAACGGCGCAGGTAGTTCAAGAGCAAATCAGTACAACAATTACACCGACGAACAAATGCGAGCCGTCCGTGCTAATGAACAGCGCAAAGCCTCAGTAGTTGGTGAATACAGCTTTATGACTCAGCTTGATTATCCTAGTTCGGTGGTCAAAGAGGCAGGTAATGGTAAATATGCTAAGGATCTCAAAACAATTTTTTCTAAAGCCAAGCCACGTGTGGTTTACACCCACAATTTAGCAGACAAACATGATACGCACGTAGCTGTTGTTATCCCAGTGATAAAGGCACTAAGAGCAATTCCTAAAGAAGAACAACCAGAAGAGGTATATGGAGTTGAAGTGTGGCGTGATCTCAATTGGCTAATTGATAACGAAAAAGTACTGCTGAATTTGAATGATAGACCAAACCTTGTACGAGCTTTAATCAGCATTTTTGATTCTCAAATTACCGGAGGAAAACGCTATGATCTAGCACTTGAGGGACGCCTTCGAGGCAACGCTACATTCTTTGACTCACACTCTGTCGACCAGACGCAAATGGCGAGCTATGCTATGAATCTGAAACCTTTGATAGACGATCCCACAATGGACATTGCCGAATTTGTTGACGCATTTGTGAAGCGGTTTCAAACTGATGTTCGATCCCGCATTGAAAGTTTTATAGTTTAACACCTACTGTGTCTCTCCTCGAGTCACCTGAAGAAAGACATCTTCAAGGTTCATCTCTTCCGTCTCCAAGGCAGTTAATCTTAATCCGCCATTAACAATGATAGATGCAATGATAGATGCATTTTCTTCGGAGTCTTCCAACTCAACACGTATAAGATTTTCATCCTCCTGTATTTCCACATCAGAGACCTCAGTCCTTTCACGCAATAACTCAACAGCTTTTTCAATATTTTCTGCAACCCTGATCCGATATGCTTGCTTCCTTGAGAATTGACTTTGAACACCCTGGACTGGCCCACTGTAAATGAGACCGCCTTTTTCAATTATTGCCACTCGATTACACAAAGTTTCCAATTCACTGAGAATGTGTGACGAAATGATGATGGTTTTGCCTAGCCGCTGTAACTCCTGAAGTATAGCCATCATCTCAATACGTGCACGAGGGTCCAAACCACTAGCTGGTTCATCAAGAAGAAGAATCTTTGGATCATGCACCAAAACGCGCGCCAGACCAATTCGCTGCTGCATTCCACGACTGAGAGCTCCAATGAGCGCTCCTTTCTTTTCACTCAAACCAACCAACTCAAGAACATCATCAATAGTCTGCTGTCGCTTGACAGCCCCAATGCGATAACAAGCTGCAAAAAAATCAAGGTATTCTGTTACCTCCATATCTTTGTAAACACCAAAAAAATCTGGCATGTATCCAAGGATGCGTCGTACTTGGTCGGCATCCTTAACCACATTATGACCCATGACATGAGCCGTACCACTGGAAGGAGAAAGGAATGTTGATAAGATACGAAGAGTTGTAGTCTTTCCTGCACCATTCGATCCTATAAAACCAAACAAATCACCCCTGTTGATAGTCAGATCAATAGAATTAAGAGCTGTTAGGTCCCCGTAGTGGCGCGTAAGACCGAAAGTCTCGACTGCGGCATTTGTTACAGGTGGCGGAATGCTTGGAGATTCTTCAGACATAATAATTAATTCTTTTGGGTTTGGGTAAAAGCACTTTTGTCATTAGGCAACTTAATTGGAATTCGATAAAGAGTATGTGATTTACCGAGTTTAGCTTCAAATAATCCAATAGACTGAATAGGCGCATGATCTTGAACAAACACGAATAAAACAGATCCATCTCGCTCAATGTATCCACTGACATCCATGCCCCCTGAAGAATCGAACTGATTAACGTCCTTTTTAAATCGCGTAATATTATCTAATTCGAGAGCCCCAGGAAAAGATCCTGTAACAACATTCATAAGGTCGGAATCTACCCGGCTTAATTCAGCATTTCCAAATGCTCGGTTTCTCGATTGAATCGATTCCCGAATACTGCTACTCGAACTAGAAACATAATCTAAAACCTTAGGATCTGATTCCCTCAATTTAAGGATGCCACTCGCACCTGGATTAATATTAATTGAATCGTCAAATACGATTCGCTGCATCGCCCCAAATGCCACCCCAATAATAGGCTGATCCAAACCATTTTTAATCTTAATTTGATGAGCCCCATCATCCTCCTTCGTAATAGTAGCCTTAATATTCACTTCAGCACCCTTAACCCATTCAGAACTAAATAAGCGACTTGTCCAAATAGGAACACGTGCTTTTGCTTCAAATTTACCAGGGCTTAATCTGATAAATAATGGTTGATTGCCGCCTCCAAAACTGGAGATTTCGCTGCGAAATGCACCTAACGCCAAAGAACTACCCATGGGATAATCCTTGTTCGATGGTGAATAAATTGAAGCATAGCTTCTACCTCGAAGGACGACTTGATCATCTGGCAACACATCAACGATATGAAGCTCGTTAATCTCAAGCTGTCCAGCACGAAGACGATAGCCGATATAATAAATCAACAATGAGAAAAAGATTACATATGCAGGAAAAGTCAACCAAGTTAGCATTTGTTTATTAATGCGTTTGAGCCAAATGCGATCAACAGGCCCAATGATAACAAGATATGCAATGAGCAATAAAATAAGCCAAATGACTGGCAATTTACTAACTTGACGACTATCGAGCATCATTCCATATAGTCCATCTACATTCATTCGACTATAGCTTCGAGGTGGTTGTTCAGAAACAAACCATTCCGAATCGATATCGGCTAATTTAGACCATAACCAAGCTCGATTCTCCCAGGATCTAATCGGTTCCCGTTCTGGATTAAACCCCAAAACCGTTACCTGCCCTAGGCCTCGATTTGCGTTTGCAATTAAAGTTTTATCTTCGAAACTGAATAGAGTTTTACCTTCTTTGAGTCGAACCGGGGCGGTAGATATAAACCTTGTAGAAAATTCCTCATCTCCAGGGCCTATCGGATAGCCTAACTTACTCAGCCAGCTCCGAAATAAAGCTCCAGCCTTTAAATTTTGCACCAAACCAAACTGGGTATTAATCAATTCTCCAAGCCAAGGCGTGCCAGTAATATCCGATGGCTGGTCAACCCCAAGAATCAAATGTCCCCCGCTTCGAACCCAGATAGATACGGCATTAGCTTGTTCTGCTCGAAAATTAATTGCGCGGCTAGAGTTAAGGTAAAGAGCACTTAACCCATGCAGTGTCACAGGATTATCTGGAAAAATATCCGCCTGAATATGCGCTACTCTAGGAGAAAATCTTTTATTATTGTTATTGTTTTTAAAACGAGTACGGGGCAACACCGGACCACTAGACTGTTGCCCACTCACTGCAGCCAACAATTTAGAAAACCAAGGTACACTATCAATTCTTAAATTATCATACTCGGAAACAATCTTCTCATCATTTTTCAACTTGGCATTCCATCTATAGCTAGAATTGTTAAACACAGGTATAGATAAACGCTTGCGGGTATTATTAGGAAGTTCGACTGTATATTTGATTAATTGTTCGTTTAACGAACTAGGTTTTATTTCTATAACACCATTAAATGATGGTCCCTCGTTTTCAATTTCCACGGTCACAGGAAACCACTCACTATTCCGAGCCATGTCAGCAAAACCCATAAATACATCAAAGCGAACTTCTGCCTTAATTGTGCTAACACCTATACAAAGCCAGAAGATTATAAGCTTGGCAAAAGACGTGAAATAACTTGGCAAATTATTTATAGACACCACCATTTTATTACAGACATGTGCTAAAACAGTAAACAATTGTGGATCAAAGTAGAAGTATAACTAAGAATAACATTGCGGTAGAGGCTTTTTTTGGGTTCCCTCTGTCGTCCCATGAAAATGCTGGAGAATATAAAAAACAGCTTGAAGGGCGCCTTGGCGACAGCCATTGCGTTGAGTTCAATTACCATAATGGCACAAGAAGATAAACTTTCGGACGGCTTATACGCCGAAATTGAAACGTCAAAAGGCACCATCCTTGGACAATTGGAGTACGAAAAAACCCCTCTAACAGTCGCCAACTTTGTAGGCCTTGCCGAAGGCACCAAACATTACTCAAAATCAGGTGGAACACCTGCTGCTAGCAAGGAACCATACTATGATGGGTTAATCTTTCATCGAGTTATTCCTGATTTCATGATTCAAGGGGGTTGCCCTTTGGGAACCGGCACTGGGAAACCTGGTTATAAGTTTCCAGACGAAATCGATTCAACTTTGAAACATAGTAAACCAGGAATCTTTTCAATGGCTAATGCTGGGCCTGGCACAAACGGTAGCCAGTTTTTTATCACTCACAAAGCTACACCATGGCTTGATGGCAAGCACACTGTGTTCGGGCATGTTGTGAAAGGCCAAGATGTCGTCAACGCAATCGCCAAGGGAGACAAAATAAATAAGGTAAGCATCATGCGTGTTGGTGAAAAAGCCAAAGCTTTTAAGAGTGACGAAACACAATTCGCTAAACTTCGGGGATCAATTAAGACACCAGCCGAGAAAAACAAAGCAGAAGGAGAAGCATTTCTAACTGAGATCAAAACCACAGATGGCGTTAAAACAACAGCATCTGGATTAGCCTATAAAGTACTGACTGCAGGTACGGGTCCCAGCCCAAAGGCAACCGATCAAGTAACAGTTCACTACACTGGAAAATTGATTAACGGCAAGGTATTTGACAGCTCTGTGGAACGTGGCCAACCGGCAACATTCCCTCTTAATCGAGTGATCCCAGGATGGACTGAGGGATTACAGTTGATGAAGAAAGGCGGTAAATCCGTATTTTACATTCCATCGAATCTCGCTTACGGCGAGCGTGGCGCAGGTGGCGTCATACCCCCAAATGCTACACTCATATTCGAGGTCGAATTGAAGGAAATTAAATAATTTTCCATTTTTTCAGTGATTAACCACTGATGAATAACTTTAGTAAAAACGTGGTTGCCCTATTAGCATCCACGTTTTTTTGTGGCTGCCTCGATTTCGGAGAAGATGTCAGCTTAGTCGCGCCCAACGTTACACATAAAGAACTAACAATAGTATCTCAACGAACCGGGATTATATTCCCTGAAGGAACTAAAGGTTTAGGCTTTCTTTTCCTTGGATCAGGAATCGACGATTCAATAGCTCTTAAAATTATGATTCCCGAAAAAAAGAAACAATCCTTCTTGGAAAATAAAATATTTAAATCTGGAGAAAACTCAAAACCATCAATTGAAGCTGGATCCCGTGAATCGTGGTGGAAGCTAGACGAAATAGATGAACGAATAGATCGGACTAAAAAACTCCCAAAAGGTCGTTTTATGGAATGCTCAATCGGCCGAGAAGACTCCATGTGGGTTGCCTATATTTCCTGGATGGAAATATAAAACCCTCAAAAATAAAATTTAATCATCTCAAAATGCAGGAAATAAAAATTTTATGCTCCTGCAGTTTTGATCTTGTTAACAAAACGCGATGTTCTTTCGCAGGCAACCTTAATTTGTTCAAAACCGACAGCAAAACAACAACGCAGAAAACCTTCTCCTGAAGCTCCGAATGCATTACCAGGAACACAGGCAACTTCCTCCTGCTGGACAAGTTTTGAAGCAAACTCATTTGAACTTAAGCCCGTCGACCGCACACTTGGAAATGCATAAAATGAACCATGCGGCAACTGACACTCCAACCCCATGTCATTATAAGCCGACACAATATAATTTCGACGATTCCGAAATTCATCCTTCATCTCTGCAGCAGGACCAGTTCCATTCTCGAGTGCCTCAATGGCAGCGTCCTGACTAATAATACTAGTGCAAAGCATCGAATATTGATGAATACGCATCATCGCATCGATTAGTTCAGGTGGAGCACAGGCATAACCAATGCGAAATCCAGTCATCGCATAAGCCTTAGAGAAACCGTGCAGGAATATAGTACGATCTGCCATACCAGGTAATGAAGCAATGCTTATGTGGTCTCCTTCAAACGTAAGCTCGGAATATATTTCATCAGTAATGACCAATAAATTATGTTCTTTAACCAAGTCAGCAATCCTTTTTAGACCATCGTAAGCCATAGTGCCTCCAGTCGGATTGGTAGGAAAATTAAGGACCAAAGCTTTGGACTTTGGAGTGATAACTTTCTCAATCGATTCCGGAGTAACGGCGAACCCATTTTCAGGTAAACACGGCACAGGCACTGGAACCCCGTGCGCCAATGAAATACTAGGAGCATAACTGACATAGCAAGGTTCGTGGTAAATAATCTCGTCACCAGGATTAATTATCGCTCGAAGTGCAAGATCTAAAGCCTCACTTACCCCTACACTAATCAAAACCTGAGAATCGGCTTGATATCGAACACCAAAATTATCTTGAACATATCGACAAATAACCTCACGTAACTTTGGTAAACCTAAGTTAGAGGTATAACTGGTACGACCTCGTTCAAGTGCATAAATTGCCGCCTCTCTAATATGCCAAGGTGTAACAAAATCAGGCTCACCCACTCCCAGAGAAATAATATCCTTACGACCTTGAACAAGTTCAAAGAACTCACGAATCCCTGAACGAGGAATACGCTGAACTTGCTGAGCGACCAAGTCGCCGGACTTAAAATCTTTGGGCATTATTAAGGTTAGGCCGCAGCTTTTTTCTGACGGCGATGAATGATCGGTTGAGATTCGCCAAGTGCAACTTTTTCATCGATCTTGACGGATGAAATATCATCTGCATCCGGAATCTCATACATAGTTTCAAGCATCAATTTCTCCATCAAGCTACGAAGGCCTCTAGCTCCTGTCCCTCTTTTGATTGCTGCATTAGCTAATTCCTTTAAAGCACCTTTAGTGATATTTAACTTTACTCCGTCTATCTCAAGTAGCTTAGCGTATTGTTTAATCAGTGCATTCTTAGGCTCAGTCATAACTTGCACAAGTTGTTCCTGGTCCAGCTCTTGAAGTGCTGTATGAACAGGCAAACGACCAATAAATTCTGGAATAAAACCGTACCCAAGCAAATCCTCAGGCTCAACGTAACTCAAAATATTCTTCTGCTCCAATCCTCCATTTGAGTTTTTTGTTTTATCATCACCAGAAAATCCGAGAACGTGTTTACCTATACGACGTTCAACAACCTTATCAAGGTCAACAAAAGCTCCTCCACAAATAAACAAAACATTAGTAGTAT